>Ga0302157_10000015_pt1 | contig 230489 bp, 207 predicted proteins | sample I_Bog_N3_3_FD_193502 | JGI IMG/M metagenome (GOLD analysis project Ga0302157, IMG submission 193502) | Peat permafrost microbial communities from Stordalen Mire near Abisko, Sweden - I_Bog_N3_3 | ecosystem: Environmental > Terrestrial > Soil > Wetlands > Peat | place: Sweden: Abisko... | reverse complement strand
AGCGGCTTTCTCCAAGCGGCGAACGCGCTTTCCACCGGGGATCCGGCCACCCAGGATCTGTACATTCTCAACTCGCAGGCGGCGTTCAGCCTGACGCGGGTCACCGACGCGCTGTGAGGGTGTGCGCCCTGACCGGCATTAGCCGAACTTGACGGATTCGGCGGTTTGGCGAGGGTAACTCATTGATGCGATTGAGGCACCCTCCCAAAGGTCTGCACTACACGGCGTTGGCGGCGGCGGTCTGTGCGGCGCTGATTTTCGGCGGTGGTTGAGCGGGAAGTTCGAGGCGCAGGCGTTCGAGGAGGAGCTTCAGCTCCGGCTCCGGTTGGGTGTGGCGAGTGAGCAGAAGTTCGCGCCCGTCGGTGGTGGGGATGCGCACATCGACCATCTGCACGGCGGCAAATTTCTCCAGCGCGCTGCGACTGGTGAGGCCCGGAGCGAGACCCTTCAGTTGTCGCCCGAGCGTGACGTACAGACAGTACGCGAGGAAGGAGATGAACACGTGCGACTCGATGTTTTCCATTTCTTGATGGAAGATCGGGCGGATCTGCAGATCGCTCTTCAAGGTGCGGAAGGCTTCTTCGACCTGCACGAGTTGCAGGTAGTAGTTCCAGAGTTTCACCGGATCGGTATCGGTGAGGTTGGTACGCAGTAAATAGCGGCCCTCACGACGCAGCACGATTCTGAGCTTCTTGCGATTGAGGCGGTAGGTGAAGCGGGGGGCGCCCTCTTCGACCTTAACGTCAACCAGTCGCCACGCGGCGGGGACTTTGCTCTTCGCGCTGCCGAGTTTCATCAGCAGCTCATCGCGCGCGAGTTTCATGTCTTGCAGCTCGGCGAGCCGCGCCCACAGCCACTTGAGTTTGCGCCGGCGCATCGAGCGCTCTTTGGCGATTCGGTCATGACTCTCGGCGAAGACATACAGTTCATTGTCCTGGGGCAGCAGCTTGACCTTCACGCCGGGTCGGGCGTTGTGCCAAGGCTTGGTCACCAAGGATTTCTCGAGTCGGTTCAGGCGTCCCTTCGGTGTGCCGACCAGATATTGCACCGGCGGCTCGCTGCGACGCATCTCGGCGAGCACTTCCTCGGTGGGGATACCGCGGTCCATGCACCAGATCCGCTGGGCCTTGCCGTATTGCTTCTCGATCTTTGCCAGGAACGCACGCAAGGTGGTCGAGTCACTGGTATTTCCCGGCAACACGTCGTATGCCAGCGGCAACCCCTCGGGCGTGACGATGAGCGCAATCACGATCTGCACGCAGTCGAAGCGATGGTCGCGGCTGTAACCGAACCGCCGCATATCGTTCTCATCGAGCGGCGGATCGGACTCGAAGTAGGAACTCGTCAAGTCATACAACAGCACCTCGAAGCTGACGTTGAACAGATCGCGCCAGCGACCCATCAGATGCTGAAACAGCACCTCCTTGTGCTCAAGCAGGCGCCGATGACAGCCGTAGAGAACGTGCGGATCAGCCAGTGAGTCATCGGCGCCGAGTAGATCGGCAAGCGCGGTGCGGCCATACCACTGCCGGTGCAGTCGCCACTCGCTGCCAGGCTCGATCAACCGGTACGCTGCCAGCACGAACAACACCAGATCCCAGCGCGTGCCTTTGCGCGAAGCGGGTAACCGCTCGGCCCAGAACACGTCCAAATCCAACATCTGCCACAGCGTAAGGGCTAACCAACACGCACCCCACTGTCGCGGTCGATGCAGCTGCAGCGCTTTGAGCCGCAACCGGACGATCGACTCGTCCGGCACTACCGCCTCGCAGCGATCCTCGGGAAACAGCGCGTACGTGCGCGGCGCCGAGGCCGGCGCAGCTTCATCGAGCACTTCGATCGACTTGCGCCACGCCAACTCCTGGGAGGAATTGATCTCGCCCAAATACAGCACATGCCGCTGCACGACGCGACCGCCGGCGACACGGCGGTTCTCCACCACACTCCAGTAGCGGTGCTCCTTGCCGTCCTTCTTGCGGGTGATCGCGCGCAAAAACATCTTGTCGCCGCATTATCCGCATGCGCGCCGCTGCCGCCAGAGGGTAGGTCTTCACTACACGCGTTTTCGACCAAACGCGCGCCACTGAGATGAGGAAAATCAGCAACCTATGAAGGAGCCGCCCGGTCCCGGGCGGCTATTTTCGATCCGAATCCGTCAAGTTCGGTTAGGTTTCCTCCAATAGAAGGTGGGTCAAATTACATGATGTCGGGACTTGTGCATAGTCCCCGACGAATTGTATGATACGCTGGCCATGGCGGTCACCACCAAGAAAAAGGCCCTTCGACTGATCGAGAAGCAGGGCATTGTCCGCTCCCGCGACCTGGAAGCGCATGGCATCTCTCGCACGCTGCTCGCTCGCCTCGTCGAGGATCAACTCGTCGTCCGCGAAGCGCGGGGACTTTACGTCACGGCTCGGCATGAACCGTCGGAGTCACATACCCTGGTCCAAGTGGCCAAGCGCGTTCCGGAGGCGGTCTTCTGCCTGCTGACAGCGCTCCGATTCCATGAGCTGACAACCCAGTCGCCATCAGAAGTATGGATAGCGATACCGGAAAAAGCGCGCCGCCCCAGCCTCGATCACCCGCGACTTCGGGTGGCCAGGTTCTCCGGTGCAGCGCGTACTACGGGTGTCGAGTCCCATCAGGTGGAGGGTGTGACGATCCGTGTCACTTCCGCGGCTAAGACCGTGGCCGACTGCTTCAAGTACCGCAATAAGATCGGTATCGACGTCGCGGTAGATGCTCTGCGCGATTTCACGCGGCAATATCGTGGCGGCTCCAGCGAACTCGCCCGGTGCGCACGCGTCTGCCGAGTGGCCCGCATCATGCAGCCCTACCTGGATTCGGTCGCGTGACAACAAAGACGAATCTCGCCGCGTCAATTTCTGCGCGCCTGCTCAATCAGACCAGAAAAACGGGTGCTGACTACCAGACCTTGTTGACGAGCTACTGCCTCGAGAGATTCTTGTATCGCCTGAGCGTCTCAGATCGTCGCGACCGATTCGTGCTGAAGGGGGCCATGCTGCTTAGGCTATGGTCAGATCAACCGTATCGCGCCACCCGTGACCTTGATTTGCTGAGGCGCGGCGACGGCGCCTTCGAGGCCATCCGCGATGATCTGGAGGCCATCGTCGCCACGCCGGTTCCGGATGACGCGGTCACTTTCGATACCCATGGGATCAAGATTGAAGCCATTCGTGCCGAGGACGAGTACGCGGGCGCGCGAGCCACGCTCCCCGCCAGTTCAGGAAAGGCACGGATTGCGCTGCAAATCGACATGGGCATTGGCGATGCAGTCTGGCCCCCGCCGCAGTTACGCCCATACCCGACGCTGCTCGATCTTCCTGCGCCGGAAATCCTTGCCTATCCGAAGGAGGCGGTTATCGCCGAGAAGTTTGAAGCCATGGTCGTGCTCGGCGATCGGAACAGCCGCATCAAGGATTTCTTCGACGTACATTATCTCGCCAGTCACTTCGAGTTCGACCGCGCGACGCTCCGCGAGGCAATTCGTAGAACATTCGAACGGCGCCGAACGCCAATTCCGCAGGAGCCGCCGATTGCGCTCACTTCTGAATACTGGCAAAACTCCACCAGACCGGCCCAGATGCGCGCATTTGCGAAGCGCGCTGCTATTGCAATACCGGATCACTTTGATCAGTCATGCAGCCGTATGCTGCAGGCATTCCTGACCCCACTGCTGAACGACCTTCGGAACGGTAGCATTGCACCTGGGTCTTGGTCCCCAGACGGACCTTGGAAGTAGGGAGACGCTGCAGGTGCCCACAACCCCGCGACCGAAGGCTATCGCCCTGCGTATCGAGCTGCTGGGCGTCGCGCCCCTGATCTGGCGGCGCGTGCTGGTATCCAATCAATGGACATTGGCCAGCCTGCACAACTACTTGCAGTGGGTCATGGGCTGGATGGACACTCATACGCACGAATTTCAAGTTGGTGCCGGCGTGGTGGCTCCTGACTGGTGGATTCATGAAGTCGGTATGGATTCGGACACCGACAACTACAGGGACGAGCGCCGAGTCTCTGTGGCAGCCGTCGCCGCCGAGCTGGGTGTCGGTGGCGAGATGGAATACCGCTACGATATGGGCGACGGCTGGCGGCACCGGATCGTCATCGAGTCTCCGCCGCCGAAATGGTCGAGCACTGAGCTGCCGCTACCGGCGTGCCTGGCGGGCGAGAACGCCGGGCCGCCCGAGGATGTGGGCGGCCCGCATGGCTACGCACTGTTCCTGGAAATCATCGCCGACCGTGACCACGAACAACATGAAGATATGGTCCGCTGGATCGGCGGGGTCTTCGATCCGAAAGGGTTTGACCTGAACCGCCTCAACCGCGACTGGAAGGCTGCAAGGGCTCGCCGCTCCAGGGGGTAGTCCACTGGACCTTGGCGGCGTCATATGCTATATGCATACAGCATATGAACAGAAGTGCCCCCAAGAGTGACCCCGTCGCGCTGCGCCGCGGCGCTGCACGCCAATGGGTATTGAAACCGCAGGACGTAGCGGTCGCGCTCAAACTGGTCATCCTCGGGCCGGAACGACTGGCCTATGCAGCCTTGGGCAAGGCCATGCATCTCTCGCAATTCGAAGCGCACGCCGCCGTTCAGCGCCTGATTGCAGCGAAGCTGGCAGTGTCGATTGACGGCGCAATCCGACCGATCGCGGCAACCCTGCGGCGCTTCCTGATCAACGGTGCTCCGTACGCCTACCCGCCCATCCGCGGAGAGGTGGTCATCGGAACGCCCACCGCCCATGCGGTACCGCCCCTGAAAGACAAGTTCGGTCCTACTTCGGACTTGCCGCCTGTTTGGCCGGATCCGAACGGCAGTGTACGAGGCCAGACACTCTTGCCGCTCTACCCCGGCTTGCCATCGGCGGCGAAAGAGGACAGCCAATTCTACGAATTGGTAGCGCTGCTCGACGCTCTAAGAATTGGCCAGGCACGTGAACGCGAAATGGCCGGCAAGATGCTCGAGGCACGAATCAAGTGAACGCGAACGTGGGGCCTCACCCGAATACGGAATTGCTCGACACCATGGTCGGGCTACTTGGGGACCTTGCTGCTGACCTTGTTTTCGTCGGCGGCTGCGCAACCGAATTGCTCGTCACCGCGACCCGTGCTCAATCAGTGCGTGTGACCACGGACGTGGACGTCGTCGCCGAAGCCACAACAATCCGGGAATACCATATCCTCGAAGCGCGCCTGCGCGATAAGGGGTTCGCTCCCGACCCGGAGGTCATTTGCCGCTGGAATGTCGCGGGCATGCAGCTCGACCTCCTGCCGTCAGGCCCGGACGTCCTGAGTTTTCATAACCGCTGGTATCCACAGGCCGTTCAAACTGCAGTGTCGCGTCAATTGCCGAGTGGCCGCACGATCCGGGTTCTCACCAGCCCATTGTTTCTCGCCACGAAAATGGAAGCGTTCCTGGACCGCGGGCAAGGTGATTTTCTAGCAAGCCACGATCTGGAGGACATCATTACGGTCGTCGACGGTCGCCCAGAACTAACCGATGAGTTGGCGGCCGCGAGCCCGGAAATCCGTGAGTACCTGCGCAGCCGTTTTGCCGATCTTATTCGCCAGGACGCGTTTATCACCGCGTTGCCGGGACACTTGCCGGGTGATGTCGCCAGTCAGGCTCGTCTGCCGAGCCTGCTCGCAACCATCAGGCGCCTCGCAACCGACGACTCCCAGAGCTCCGTGACAAAGTTGTAGCGACTGACTGAATCCAAAAAAATTCCACACGCGCTGCTGGCTAGACGTTGGCTCGAGTCCTCTTCTTCAAAATCGGTACGACCTTTGCCTGCCCATGTTCCGCTTGGACGATGAGCACGGACCAGCGCTCCAGTGCTGCGCGCCTTTCATTGAAGTAGTCGTGGCGATCGTACGTCCCTTCGACGCCACGCAGCTTATGGCCAAGGCATCGTTCGGCCGCTTCGCGGCGGACACCGAGCGCGGCCAGATGCGTGCGTGCGGTCCGGCGCAGATCGTGAAGCGTGAAATGCCGTAGACCATGCTTCACGCGTTGCAGGGCCACATTGAGCGTGTCCACGCCGACGTGCGGCACCCTCTCTCGCGGGTCCCGGCGGCGCTTCGGGAAGACGTATTCGCTGGTGACAGCCAGCGTCCGCAGGCGCCGAAGCCAGTCGAGCACCTCGGACACCAGCGGTACATTCAGACCCTCGCCCGTCTTGGTTCTCGCCGCCGGCAGGTGCCACACTGCGCCATACGGCGAAAGCCCGTCGAGATCGAACTCCTCCCAACGCGCGGTTGCGCGGCAGTTCGGTACCACCGGCGTCCAGGCGGGGCGAGAAATCGGCGGCGGGGTTGCTCGAGAGGAAACGACGCCGCACACCGAAGGCGAAAATCCGCCGCGTGAAGCGCAGCAGGTACTTGTCGAGATACCGACGTGGGACAGCAGGGTGCTTGAGCCCGCGCGCCTGGACCTCGGCGCAATACCAGTCCTCGCAGAGCGACTTGAACGATCCCTTCTGCCGCTCCTCCGCCAGCGCCGCACGACGAACGGTCAGCGGATCCTGCTGCCTATCGAGCACCACACGCGCCTGGCGCGCTTCGATGCGTGCTTGCGCCAGCGGCATGTCGGGGTAGTTGCCGAGCGTGAGCCAATGCTGCCGACCGGCGAAGCGGTAACGCAGAGTCCATGAGGCTCCGTCGCGCGTTTGCTTGCGCAGTGCTTCCAGCACTACGCAAACCACCTTGTTCGTCGAATGGTAGCTACAGATTTGGCTACAACTCAGCTGCGTGCCTAGCTACAAGTGTAGCCCAGAGGCAGTTGGAGGCTAGTGGACGTTTCTGGTCAAAACACCCAGAAACTCAGGGGTTTACGGCAACTTCTCTGGAAGTCTGCGGACGCCCCCGGACTTCATTCGATGTTCTGCACCTGTTCGCGCATCTGCTCGATGAGCACCTTCATGTCGACCGCGGCGCGCGTGGTCTCGATGTCCTGGGACTTCGAGGACAGCGTGTTGGCCTCGCGGTTCAGCTCCTGCATCAGGAAGTCGAGCCGCCGGCCGGCCGGTTCCGCGACGCCGAAGGTCTTGCGGATCTCCGTCACGTGACCGCGCAGCCGGTCGATTTCCTCGTCGACGTCCTGCCGCTGCGCGAGGATGGCGAGTTCCTGTTCCAGGCGATCGTGGTCGAACTCGCTCGTCAATTGCGCAACGCGCTCGAGCAATTTCGTGCGCATGCGCGCATGGACTTCGGGTAGCCGCTCCGCGACCCGGGCGGCGAAGTCCACCAGGCCCGCGCACCGTATCTCGAGCGCCTCGCGCAGCCGGCCGCCTTCGCTGTCGCGAAAGCGGGTCAGCTCCGCCAGGGCATCCCGCAGCAGTTCGTGCGCCGCCGCGATCATGGGCGTGCGGTCGCGGGTGTCGTCGCGCACCACGCCGGGCCACCGCAAAAGATCCATGACGTCGATTCGGGCCGCAGCGCCCAGCTGCGCCGCAATCTGCCTCGCTCGCTCGGACAGGCCGGCCAAGAGCTCGGCGTCGACTTCGACGGAGGTCGAGGCGACCGCGGGGCGAAAATGCAGTGAGCAGTCGACCTTTCCGCGCCGCACTGCAACGGCGATGCTCTGGCGGAAATCCGCTTCGGCGATCCGGAATTCCTCCGGCAGGCGGCAGCCGATCTCCAGGAATCGATGGTTGACCGTCTTGAGCTCCCACGCCAGCAGACCCCACGGGAATTGACGCTCGCGTCGAGCAAATCCGGTCATGCTACGAATCATAGGGGCCTTTGGCCAAAATCGGCCATAATCGGCGCCCAGTTTATCGGAAACAGCAAGGAGCTGTCATTGGAGATAGAGACGGCTGACGTCAGCCTCATCGGCCACCGTGAAGAGAACCAGGATCGGGTCGCGGTAGCGGCCGCCGATCAGGCGGTTCTTTTGGTCGTGATCGACGGCATGGGCGGCCATGCGGAAGGCGCGCGCGCGGCGGAAACCGCGCTTGCGACCCTGCTCGAAGCCTTCTGGCAGACGCCCCATCCGATTTTCGATCCGCTCGGATTCCTTCATCTGTCGGTGGGACGGGCGCACGAAGAGGTCGTCAAGCTGGGGGTCGGCCTCGGCGTCGAGGCGCGCCCCCGCGCCACATGCGCCGTTTGCCTGGTGCAGGACTCCGCCGCCTATTGGGTGCACGTCGGGGACAGCCGGATCTATCAGCTGCGCCAATCGCAGATCGTCGAGCGCACACGCGATCACAGCCACGTCGAGGTGCTGCTCCGGGAGGGGTTGATCACCGAGGCGGAAGTACAAGGTCATCCCATGCGAAATTATGTCGAATGCTGCCTCGGCGGCGACTCCGCCCTGCCCGAAATGACCATATCGACGCGCCGGCGGTTGAAGGCCGGCGATGTGCTGCTGTTGTGCACCGACGGGCTGTGGGCCAACCTCGACGATCAGGATTTCGTGCGCTTCGCGCAATCGGTGGGCAGGCCCTTGCGGGAATCTCTCACGGAACTCGGGGCGCAGGCCGTGGCGGCCTCGGCGCCCTACAGCGACAACACCAGCGCCGCGGTGCTGCGCTGGAGGGCGGCATGAGCGTGCGGCCCAGCGGCAGGGCGCCCGACGAATTGCGTCCGCTGTCGTTCGTCCGCGGCTACACCAGCCATGCGGAGGGATCCGTGCTGGTGGGATTCGGCGCGACCCGGGTGCTTTGTACCGCGAGCGTCGAGGACGGCGTGCCGCCCTTTCTGCGCGGCGCCGGACAGGGCTGGGTCACCGCGGAATACGGCATGCTGCCGCGGGCCACGCACACGCGGTCGGCGCGCGAGGCGGCCCGCGGCAAGCAAACCGGCCGCACCCAGGAAATTCAGCGGCTGATCGGCCGCGCACTGCGCGCCGTGGTCGATCTGAAGGGCCTGGGCGAGCGCACCATCACGATCGATTGCGATGTGCTGCAGGCGGATGGCGGAACGCGCACCGCGGCGATCACGGGCGGCTTCGTCGCGCTCGCCGATGCGGTGGACGCGCTCTTGAAGCGCCGTGCCCTCTCCGCGAATCCATTGCACGGGCAGGTGGCGGCGGTGTCGGTCGGCATCTACCGGGGAATTCCGGTGCTCGATCTGGACTATGCCGAAGATTCGAACGCGGAAACGGACATGAACGTGGTGATGAACAGCGGCGGCGCCTTCGTCGAGGTGCAGGGCACCGCCGAAGGACACGCGTTTCGCCGTCATGAGCTCGATCAGCTGCTGGACCTAGCGACCCAAGGGATCGCGCGGCTGCACGCCGCGCAGCAGAGTGCGCGAGCGGCGTAAGCCGCTGGTCATCGCGACCGGCAATCCCGGCAAACTGCGGGAGTTCCGGCAGTTGCTGGCCGACTTGCCCTTCGACATGGTGGCGCTCGCGGAACTCGGGCTGACGGGACCTCCGGAGACGGGCGCGACCTTTCTCGAGAATGCGCTGCTCAAGGCCCGCTACGCGTCGCAGGCGACGGGCTCTGCGGCGATCGCGGATGACTCGGGGCTGGAGGTGGATGCTCTCGGCGGCGCACCCGGAGTTTACTCGGCGCGCTATGCAGGCCCCGGAGCCGACGATGCGGCGAACAACGCGAAGTTGCTCGAAGCGCTCGCTCATACCCCGCCGTGCGCGCGCAGGGCGCGCTATCGCTGCGTCCTCGCCTACGTGGATGATGAGTCCGGCTCCGCGGCGCTGGTCGCGGAGGGCGTTTGGGAGGGGCGGATCGTCGACTGCGCGCGCGGGACCGGCGGCTTCGGCTATGACCCGCATTTTTGGGTGCCCGAACTGAACCGGACCGCGGCCGAGCTCGAACCCGCCGACAAGAATCAGGTGAGCCATCGCGGCGCGGCCCTGTCCCGGTTGCGCACTCTGCTCGCGCGGGCAACCCGATGAAGGGTGCGGCCGGCGGGCCGGTGCCCGGCTCCAGTCTCGCCCTGTACGTCCACATGCCGTGGTGCGTCCGCAAATGCCCGTACTGCGATTTCAATTCGCACCAGCTGAAGTCGGCGCGCCCCGACGGTGCCTACATCGATGCGCTCATCGGCGATTTCCACGCGGAATTGCCGTTCATCGAAGGGCGCCGCATCGACACCGTGTTCTTTGGCGGTGGCACGCCCAGCCTGTTCGGGCCCGAGGACTATGCGCGCCTGCTGCATGCCGTAAGACAGCGCGTCGAGGTCGCGAGCGATGCAGAGATCACCCTGGAGGCCAATCCCGGAACCATCGAGCGCGGTCGCTTCGCGGGCTACCGTGACGCGGGGATCAACCGCGTGTCCCTGGGCGCGCAGACGTTCGCGCCGCGCGCGCTCGAGCGATTGGGTCGGATACATACCCCGGACGACACGTTGCGCGCGGTCGCGGAGCTGCGTGAAGCGGGCATTCGCAACTTCAATCTGGACTTGATGTATGCGCTGCCGGAGCAAACGATCGAGGAGGCGGTCGCGGACGTGCGCCAAGCCTGCGCCTTGGAGCCCACGCACATCTCGTACTACCAGCTCACGCTCGAGCCCGGCACGGTGTTTTACTCGCAGCCGCCGCCGCTGCCCGACGACGAGGCGGCCTGGCGCATTCAATCGGAAGGTCAATCGCTGCTCGCGGCGGCGGGCTACGCCCAATATGAAGTGTCGGCGTACGCGCGCGCCGGCTTCCGTTGCAGGCACAATCTCAACTACTGGCTGTTCGGCGATTACCTCGGCCTGGGCGCCGGGGCGCACGGCAAATTGACCTTGGAGCTTCCAGAACGGGTGCTGCGGACCGCGAAACCCAAGCAGCCGCGCGAGTTCCAGGCCGCCGCCGGGGCGAGCGCACCCGCCGGCGAGCGGCGCTTCGTCGCGCCCGCGGATCTCCCCTTCGAGTTCATGCTGGGCGCGCTGCGCCTCAATGAGGGGTTTTCGAACCAGTGCTTCCAGTCCCGGACGGGGCTGCCGGCGGCGGCCTACCAGAGGGTGATGGAGGAATCCGGGCGTAGGGGGTTGGTGGAACGGACCGCTGCAGGGTGGATGCCGACCTCTGTCGGCCGGTTATTCCTAAACGATCTTCAAGCAGCGTTCCTCGCCTAAGCTTATGCACATACGCCATGACTTCCCTGCCAAAAGGGTACCTACAGCACATAGCGCCTGCACTAGGTCAGATGAGCGATGTAACTATTTGAAACAATTATATAAAACGACTTGTCTATTTTTTGAGCAAGTTAACAATTATGAGAATTTCCGCAGATCGAGATAGGCGAAGAGGCCGTCGTCCACAGACTTATCCACAGATATTGTGGACAAGATTCCATTTATCTGACATCCAATGACCTCAAAAGGGTGTCTTGTGGAAGGGCTACCGGACGAGTATCCTGCTCGGCCCGTTTTTGTGGATTGAAAGACCACGATCTCGGGGCTATCTGGGCGTGGCGATCATCGGCCTCTCGACGAGATTCTGAGGCCATGTCGATTCTGCCTGAACGACACACACGCGAGGCTCCGATGAAATCCGGCATTCATCCCGAATACAAAGACATTACCGTCACCTGCACCTGCGGAAACACGTTTCCGACGCGCTCGACCATTGGGCACGACCTGCAGGTCGAAGTCTGTTCCAGCTGTCATCCGTTCTACACGGGCAAGCAGAAGATCCTCGACACCGGCGGCCGCGTGGACAAATTCCGCAAGAAATACGGGACTGCCGCCGCCAAGGCTTGATTCCCTTCGGGCTCGATGCCTCCGTCCCGCGCGCGAGTGGACCCGCTCCGCGCGGGCCCTGAGCGTGTTCGAGTCGCGCCCGCCGAAGTGCCGATGCGCTCACGGTATTCGCCACGCGGAGCCTGATCTGCACCCTTGATTCCCATGAGCCGGCGTGCAACGCTGCGGCGTTACTTATTGTTCAAACATCCCGTCGGACGAGCGCATGAGCACGAAATACGAACTCAAGAACCTGGCATCGGGCAAGACGATTCAACTCGATTCCATGTCCGGCACCATCGGACCCGACGTGGTCAACATATCCAGCCTGACGAGGGACATGAACGTATTCACGTTCGACCCGGGATTCATGTCGACGGCGAGCACCGAGAGCAAGATCACCTACATCGACGGCGACGCGGGGCTCCTCCTGTATCGCGGCTATCCGGTGGAACAGCTTGCCGAGCAATCGTGCTTTCTCGAGGTGGCCTATCTGCTCATCAGCGGCAATCTCGCGACCAAGGCCGAACTCGACAAGTTTCAAGAATCGATCATGCACCACACCATGATCAATGAACATCTCCTGCGGTTCTTCCAGGGGTTTCATCACGACGCGCACCCGATGGCGATGGTGTCGGCGGTGGTCGCCTCGATGGCCGCCTTCTACCACGATTCCACCGACATCAACGACCCGCGTCACCGGGAAATTTTTTCGCACCGGATCATTGCGAAACTGCCGACCATTGCGGCGGCGGCCTACAAGCACACGCTCGGCCAGCCGTTCGTCTATCCGCGCAACGACCTGCGGTACTGCGCGAACATGCTCAACATGTTCTTCGCCGTCCCCTGCGAGCCCTATGCGATCGATCCGGTCGCGGCCGAGGCGCTCGATCTGCTCTTCATCCTGCACGCCGACCACGAACAGAACGCGAGCACCTCGACCGTGCGCCTCGCCGGAAGCACGGGCACGAGTCCCTATGCCGCGATTTCGGCCGGCGTGTCCGCTCTGTGGGGTCCCGCGCACGGCGGCGCCAACGAAGCCGTGATCGACATGCTGGACGAAATCGGTTCCGTGTCGAACATCCCCCGCTTCCTGGCGCGCGTCAAGGACAAGACCGACAGCGTGCGCCTGATGGGTTTCGGCCACCGCGTGTACAAGAATTTCGACCCGCGCGCCAAGATCATCCGGGGCATGTGCTATCGGGTGCTGGAGAAGCTCGGGCGCACCGACCATCCCATGTTCGATCTGGCATTGAAGCTCGAGGAAATCGCGCTCAAGGACGATTACTTCGTGTCCCGCAAACTGTATCCGAACGTCGATTTCTATTCCGGAATCATCTACAGCGCGCTCGGCATCCCCCGCTCCATGTTCACGGTGATGTTCGCCATCGCGCGAACGGCCGGGTGGGTGGCTCATTGGCAGGAGATGGTGTCCGACCCGAGCATGCGAATCGGCCGCCCGCGTCAGCTCTACACGGGACCCACGCAACGGGATTACCTGACCATCGATAAGCGCTGAATAGTGCGCGCGCGGACCAAAGCTGCAGCGTCCGCCGTGGCGGCTTGCATCCTCGTCGCCGCCGCGTTCGGGCAGCCGCCCACCCCGGCAGCCGCGGTGCCCGCCCCGGCCGTGCCGCCCGCGGCCGGCCCCGCAGGGAACCTGTGCCCCGAACCTGCGAGTCCCGTGGCCCTGGGGACGGCGCAATGGAACGGTTGGGGCCTCGACGTGGAGAACACGCGCTACCAGCCGGAACCCGCCATTCGCGCCACCGATGTGCCGAAGCTCGCATTGAAGTGGGCATTTGGATTTCAAAGCAGCGCGGTCGCGGGTCAGCCCACCGTGGTCGACGGCCGCGTCTTCGTCGCGGGCGCGACGGGACGCGTGTACTCGCTGGATGCCCGGACCGGGTGCACCTACTGGACCTTCGACGCGGGTGCCGGTGTGCGCACGGCGATCTCGATCGGAGAATTCGCCCCGCCCAAGAGCGCGTCCGCGCCCGACGCGCCTCCTGCGGCGCGCCGCAAGGGACACAAGAAAGGCGGCAAGACGAAGCAGCAGCCGTCTCTCGCGCACCGCGATATCTTGAAGGCGCCGAGCGCCGCCCTGTTCGGCGACGACAGCGGCGCCGTTTACGCGCTGGACGCTCAGAAGGGCACCCTGCTCTGGAAGACGCAGGTCGATTCGCATCCGCTGGCGCGGATCGTGGGGGCGCCGACGCTCTACCAGCACCGTCTCTACGTGGGGGTCTCTTCCAGCGAGCAGAGCGCGGCGCTCGATGTGAGGTATGCCTGCTGCACGTTTCGCGGCAGCGTGGCGGCGCTCGACATGATGACCGGGCGCATCCTGTGGAAGACCTACGTGGTAGGCGACGAGCCGAAGCCGTTTCGCAACAGCATGGGCGGCCAGGAGATCGGACCCGCCGGTGGGGCCGTGTCGGCGGCGCCGACCATCGACATCCAGCGTCATGTCCTGTACGTGGGAACCGGCGGTTCATTGACCGCGATCAGGCCGCCGATGACGGACGCCGTGGTGGCCCTCGATCTGAACGACGGCCAGGTGCGCTGGGTCAAGCAATTTGCCCGGCAAGACCAGCCCGGGGCCGCGGACTTCAGCAGCGCACCGATCCTGCGCACCCTGGCGGACGGCAAGCAAGTGGTTTTCGCGGCACAGAAATCCGGAATCATCTATGCCCTGGATCCGGATCATGGCGGCGAGGTCCTTTGGCAGGCGCGGGCAAGCGATGAATCCCCGCCGGCCGGTATCGAATGGGGCGCCGCCGCGGACCACCGTAGGATCTACGTGGCGCTGTCCGGCCTGGCGGCGGAACCGGACAACATCGGCGGTGGATTGACCGCCATGGACATGAAGACCGGCGCCCGGCGCTGGCAAACGCCCGCGCCGTCCCCGCTTTGCAGCTGGGGCCCGGAGTCCTGCTCGCATGCGCAGGCGGAGGCGGTGACCGTCGTGCCGGGAGTGGCCTTCGCGGGTTCGATGGACGGCCATTTGCGCGCCTATTCCACGATCGACGGCAAGGTCATGTGGGATTACGAGACCGCCAAGGATTTTCCCACGGTCAACGGCGTCCGCGCGAGCGGCGGCTCCTTGGATCAGGGGGGCGCCACGATCGTGAACGGCGTCCTGTACATCAATTCGGGTTATGGCCAGCGAAACGGCCAGCCGGGCAACGTTCTGCTCGCGTTTTCAGTGAACGGCAAATAGGTCCCTTAGAAGCACTCATGACATCCATCAAGCGTTTCTTATTTCCAGGCCTTCTCCTCGCCGGCGCCGCGCTGGCCTCGGCCGCCTTCGGGGCGCCGCGCGATCCGGCCGAGAATGTGGCTGCCAGCGTCGAGAACTCCGTGGTGAAGGTCTTCTCCACGGTGCGCCATCCGGATCCGTTCAAGCCGTGGACCAAGCAGGCGCCCAGCGAGATCAGCGGATCCGGCGTCGTCATCGAGGGCAGGCGGATTCTCACGAACGCGCACGTCGTGCTGTACGCGAGCCAGGTGCAGGTCCAGGCGAGCGCGGCCGGCGACAAGGTATCGGCCAACGTGGTGGCGGTCGCGCCCGGGATCGATCTGGCCGTTCTGCAGCTCGACGACGCAAGCTTCTTCGATACGCATCCCGCGCTGCCGCGGGCGAGCAAGCTGCCTCACATCAAGGACGCGGTTCTCGCCTATGGCTTTCCCACGGGCGGAAACTCGCTCTCCATCACCAAGGGCATCGTTTCGCGCATCGAATACGTGTCCTACAACTACCCCGTGTCGGGGCTGCGCATCCAGGTCGATGCCGCCATCAATCCCGGCAACAGCGGCGGCCCCGCCATCGCCGGCGACAAGATGATCGGCCTGGCCTTCAGCAAGCTCTCGGGCGATGCGCAGAACATCGGCTACATCATTCCAAACGAAGAGGTCGAGCTGTTCCTCAAGGACATCGCCGACGGCCATTACGACGGCAAGCCGGCGATGTACGACGATCTGCAGACGCTCGAGAACCCGGCGTTGCGGGAGTACCTGAAGCTCGACAAGTCCGTGGAGGGCATGGTGGTGCACCGCCCCTCGAGCGCGGATCCGTCCTATCCGCTCAAGGAGTGGGATGTCGTGACCCATATCGCCAGCACGCCGATCGACAACCAGGGCATGGTCACGGTCGACAAGGACCTCCGAGTGAGCTTCGGGTACCTGATCCAGCAGGTCGCGGTCAACGGTCAGCTGCCGCTGAGCATCGTTCGCGGCGGCAAGACCCTGAAGATCCAATTGCCGGTGTCCGCCGACCACCCGACCCTGGTCGCGGATCTGCGCGGCAACTACCCGTCCTACTTCATTTACGGACCCCTGGTCTTTTCACCGGCAACCTGGCAGTTCGTCTCCGGCCTCGAGACCAACGCCAACCTGATGAGGATGCTCGGCTTGGTGAAGAATCCCCTGGTCGCGCACGCCCTGGACGAGCCCAGTGCCGATCTGTCGGAACTGGTGGTGGTTTCCTCCCCGTTCTTTCCGCACAAGATCGCCAACGGCTACTCCAATCCCGCCGGCTCGGTGGTGTACTCGGTGAACGGCACGCGCATCAAGAGCCTGAAGCACCTCGTTGCGGTGCTGCGGGATCTGAAGGATCCGTTCGTGACCTTCGAGTTCGACCAGAGGGGCGGCGAGGCGCTGGTGTTCTCGCGAGCCGCGATCATGAGCGCCACGGATGACATCCTGATGGACAACGGCGTTCGCGCTCAGGGTTCACCGGACACGCTTGGCGTGTGGCAGGACAAGAACGCGAAGTGACGCTGCCTTTGAGTTCCTGAGCCTTCGCCCAAGAACGGGGTGCGGGCAGGCCGCCCGCACCCCGTCAGAAAAGCCCTCGCGCCGGTCGCGAGGGGATCACATCAGTACTTATAGGTCGCCGTCACCCCGAGTGTGCGCGGCGCGTACCCGCGCCCGAAGTAGTTGTTGTCGAAGTCATGCGGCAGACCGTAGACCTCCGCCGCGAAGTCGCGGGAGACGAAGATCGGCCTGTGGTAGTTGAGCGCGTTGGTTGCGAACAACGACAGGTCCAATCCGTTGAACCGCACCCCGGCGCGCGCATTGAGGATGCGGATTGAGGGCAGGCCCGGCTGCGTGGGGTCGTAGTTCGGGCTGTTCGCGGCGTCCTGATAGGGAATCAGCGAGTTCTGCGCGGTCGCGAACTGGTAGTCGAAGCGCACGTACGGCTTCTTCTCCATCGCCATCCACACGTATTCCAGGCTCGCGTCGATGTTCCACGGGGAAGCGGGCAGGTGATCGCCGCTCGCGACCAGCTGGTCGGTGCCGCCGGGCAGCGTGACCGCGTTGTCGAACTTCGAGTCGGTGTAGGCCGCCGTGAGTCCGAGCGTCGTTCCGGTGTACGGTTTCCAGTCGATCTCGACGTCGCCGCCCTTGCCGGTGACTTGGCCCAGGTTGTAATCGAAGCCCAGGCCGCAGGAGAGGTACACGAACTGCTGGATGTTCTTCCACTGGATGTAGTAGAGCGACCCGCTCACCGTCAGGTGATTGTCGAACAGCGTGTTCTTCGATCCCACCTCGTATTGCCACAGCGAGTCGGAGGAAAAGGGCGCCGCCGCCGATGCCGGGTTCACTCCCGTGCCCGTAAAGCAATTGCTCGGGAGCGTGGTATTGATGCCGCCGGGCCGGAACCCCTTCGAGGCGCTCGCGTAGTAGAGGCTGTCGGAGTCCGGCGTGTAATTGAGCACGAGGCGCGGCGTCACCGGCTTGCTCTCGCCCGAGCTCGGGGTGTTGACGTTGAGGCTGCCGAACGCGCCCTGCTCGATCTCCTGCACCACGCCCGTGTACTTGAGATCGGAGAAGCGCAGGCCGGCCGTGAGCTTGAACGCGCTGGTGATCTTCCAGCCGAGTTCGCCGAAAATCGCCGTTTGTTCGTCGATCATGCTGAAGCGCGGCTGGAGGTAGACGAAATTGCCCGGGAGACCGGCGCCGCCGATGGGGCTCACGACGTACTCGGTCGAGTCTTCGTTGGTGTGCGTATAGAAGAGGCCCACCGTCCACTGCAGCGGCGAGGCGGTATCGGCGGAGCTCGCGCGAATTTCCTGGTTGAAGTTGTTCTGGTGGTCCGAGAAGATCGCGGAATTGACGCCGTTCACCGGCGGGTATTCGTTGAGGAGGAACACCGTGTCATACCACTGCGAGTAGTCGGAGATCGAATGCTGATTGCGCGAGAAGTACGAGGTGTTCGAGACGATGTTCGCCCACGACGTGGCCCAATTGACCTTGACCGCCGCGACGTAGAACGGGTCGGTGCTCGGATCGCGCTGCTTGTTGCCGTTGTAGTAGGTATTGCTCGACGGGTCGGAAATGTCGAGCCAATAGGCGCCGGTGTCGTTGATGTGCAGCGACTGCACGTAGATCGACGGATCGATGTCCAGGCCGTCGATCGGCTGCCATTTGAGCGCCGCGCGAAAGGTCTGCGTGTCGTGCCAATTGGCGTTCTTTTCCGCAACGCCGGTCACCGTCGGGATCCCGACGTACCCGCCATCGGACGATACGGGCGGCGGCGTGTAGTTCACACGGTCGACCCAGCCGCCGTCCTCGCGGAACGAGGCGCTGACGCGGAAGCCGAGAACGCCGTCGATGATCGGGCCGCCGAACGCCGCGCCCGCCTCGTAGTTCTGGCCGCCGCCGTCGATTTGGCCGAACTCCGCGCGGGCGTAGCCCGAGTAGGTCGTCAAGCTCGCTTCGGGCGTGATGAACCGAATCGTCCCGCCCTCGGATCCGGCCCCGAAGAGCGTGCCCTGCGGGCCCTTCAGCACCTCGACGCGGTCGAGGTCGAACAGCGCCGGGTACGGGTTCACCGTGCCGAAGTTGAGGTGCCGGGTCTGGATCGGCGTGTCGTCCACGTAGATGCCGGTGGTCGATGCGCCCGCGGTCGAGTCGATGCCGCGGACCGAGATATCGGAGTCCTCGTCGTTGTAGTTGCCGCTGCTGCTCATGCCGTTGCGCAGGAAGGTCACGCCCGGCGCGACGCGGGCCAGGTCGTCCACGCTTCGCAGCCCCTCTTGGTCGAGCTTTTCCTGCCCGAAGGCCTCGATGCTCATCGGCACGTCCATCAGCCTCTCTGAGCGGCGCTGCGCCGTGACGACGATCTCGCCGAGGTCGCCGGAACCCTCGGCCTGTGCCGTGGGTTGCTGGGCCATCCCTGGTCCTGCGGAAAGAAGACCTGGGAACGACAAAACTGCCGCCCAGCAAAACCGTTTAGTCGTAGAAAGCATCCCGCACTCCGATGGAAATTGAACTGCCACTCCCCCAAAAACCGCTGCGACGGCGGCTGCCGGCTCTCATGGCCGTTGCACGCACACGCCCGCGTGTTCACTTTAATACGCGGGTTGCGCCACGTTCAAGAAATTTCATTCCGGGTAAATGTTCCGACCGCACCGCGGGGGCCTGAGCCGGCCGTGGAATCGGCCGCCTCGCGGGGCCGGCGCAGGCTCCTTGAGGTCAGCCCGAAGCGACCAGTTCCGACACTTCCCGGAAGTCCGCCCGCTTCATCGGCCGTCCGTCGACCGGCGAGTAGGGCGATTGGCGTATGCCGTCGATGGGAAACACCGTCGCATCGACCGTCCGGCCGTCGGCGTCGAACCTCAGCGCGGGGTAGGTCACGCTGCGTTCGGCGTCCATCTTGACCCGGCGCTCGTAGAACTCGTGGGGCACGCCGATTTCGATGAGCTTGAGCGCCACCGACTCCGAACGATCGGCGAACAGGTGAAGGTTGATGTCGCTGTAGTCGGTCGCCGTGCCCGTGAGCACGGAGCCGACCAGCCGCGGCTGGAACTCGGCCAGCCGCCGCATGGTGTCGAGTGCGACGCGGCGCTGCTCCTTCAGCATGTGATCATGGGAATCGCGCCGGAACAGGCGCTGGTGCTCGCGCAGGGCGTCCTCGATCTCGACATTCTTCGGCAGCACGGATACGTCGTTCACCCCGAGGCGGTCGGCGGCCTTGCGCTTGGCTTGCAGGAAGTCGCCGATGCCGTGCTCGGCCATGATGCGCGCAGCCTCCTGGGCGAGGGCGCGGCGTAGATCTTCGGCGCGATGAGAGAATTTCTTGGGCATGGTCCTACTTGAGCATGGTCCTGCTGCGGCGTTCCTAAAAGAGCGGCTTGTCGCCATCCGTCATCGCGTTCTGATTGTTGGGGCCCTCGTAGCTCTCCGCCTTGGGAAGGCTGCCGTCGATGAACTTTTCCATGATCCCGTTGGGATTGTCGGCGCTGGCGAGCATCCCCGTGTCCGGCGAGATGCGCACGGTCACGATGCCGTCCGGCACCGGAGGCCCGTGCTTCCGGGCGCCCGCGAGCGCCTCGTGCATGAAGTACGTCCAGATCGGCACTGATACGTGGCCGCCCTCCTCTCCCTCGCCGAGAGATCGCTCCTGATCGAACCCGGTCCAGACCGTGGCAACCAGGTCGCCGTTGAATCCGTTGAACCAGGCGTCGTGCCATTCGTTCGTGGTGCCGGTCTTGCCGGCGATGTCGTCGCGGGCGAGGACCCGCGCGCGGGTGGCGGTGCCTCGCTTGATGACGTCTGCCATCATGTCCGCAAGCAGGTACGCGACCTGCGGCCGGATGATCTGCGGCGCAAGATTCTTCTGCGGAATCAGCATCTTGCCGTCGCTCTGGCCCTCGTCCAGGTAAATCTTGGCCGCGCTCGCCGCGGACTGCGCGGTCGGCGCGCTCGGCGGCTCGGGCGCGCGCCCGCACTCGAAGCATGCCAGGGCGGGATCCGCCTGCACCAGGGTCTTGCCGCTCGCATCCTCGATCCGGTCGATGTAGTACGGGGTCACCTTGAAGCCGCCGTTGGCGAAGGTGGCATAAGCGGTCGCCATCTGCAGCGGCGTCAGGGATGCCGTGCCGATCGCCATCGTGAGGTCGTGGGGCAGCTGCGACTTGTCGAAACCGAAGCGCTGCACGTAATCCCAGGTGTAATCGACCCCGATCTCGCGCATCAGGCGCACCGACACCAGGTTCATCGAGCGGACCAGCGCCTCGCGCAGACGAACCGGGCCGGCGAACTTGTCGTGGCTGTCCTTGGGCCGCCAGGCCTGTTCCATGCCGGCTTCGTCGATCACGATGGGGGCGTCGAGAACGACGCTGGCGGGCGTGAATCCTTTGTCGAAGGCCGCCGCATACACGAAGGGCTTGAACCCTGAGCCGGGTTGACGGCGCGCCTGGGTGGCCCGGTTGAATTTGCTCTGGAAAAAGTCGAACCCGCCCACCAGGGCAACGACGGCTCCATCCTGGGGATCCTCCGCCACCAGGGCGCTCTGCGCCTCGGGCACCTGCACGAACTGCAGGTTCTCCGGCGTGTTGCCCACGGTGTAGATCACGTCGCCGCGGCTGAAAATCTCCGAGGCCTGGGCCGGCCAGCGGTCCATCGTTTCCTCGGGGAGTTCGCGCCGCGCCCATGACAGCTTCTCCCAGGGCAGGCTGACCGAGCCTAAGTTCTTGACGTAAATGCGGGCGCTCTTCCCGTCGACGCTTTGCACGATGGCCGGCCGCAGGCCGCCGATGGCGGGATACTCCTCGAGTTCGAGGTCCAGATTGGCTCCGGAGGCCATTTTCTCCGGATCCACCTTGGCGGTGGCGCCTCGCCAGCCGTGACGCCGGTCGTACTGCAGCAGTCCGGCGCGCAATGCGATGGTCGCGGCGTTCTCCAGCCGGGAATCGATGGTCGTGTAGACGCGGTATCCAGCCGTATAGACGTTGTCGCCGTACTTGGCCAGCATGTCGTTGCGCACCATCTCGGCGACGTACGGTGCATCCACTTCGATGGTCGGGCCATGCAGCCGCGACACCATCGGAGTGGCATTCGCCTCCTCGTACTCGGCCTGGGTGATGTAGCCGAGTTCGCGCATGCGCCCGAGCACGTGGGTGCGGCGCACTCGGGCAGCCTCTGCGCTGGCCACCGGGTTGACCACTGACGGCGCGGTCGGAATACCGGCCAGAGTCGCCATTTCCGCGATATTGAGCTGGTCCAGGCTCTTGCCGAAGTACACCTCGGCGGCCGCGGCCACCCCGTAGGCGCGCTGGCCCAGGAAGATCTTGTTCACGTACAGCGAAAAGATCTCTTCCTTGGTGAATTCGGTCTCCATGAGCAGCGAGATGTAGACCTCGCTCATCTTGCGCTTCATGTCCCGTTTCGGGGTCAGGAACATGTCGCGCGACACCTGCATGGTGATGGTGCTCGCCCCCTGGCTGATGCGGCCGGCCCTGAAATTGGCCAGAGCGGCTCGCAAAATTCCTTGCCAATCAACGCCATGGTGCTGAAAGAAGCGATCGTCCTCGGTCGCCAGAAAGGCCTGGATGAGCTTCTTGGGCAACTCGTCGTAGCGGACCGGGATGCGGCGCTGGTCGCCGATCGCGGCCATCAGGCGGCCATCGCGCGTGTAAATCCGCAAAGGCACCTGCAATTGCACGTTCCGCAGGCTGCCGACGTCCGGCAACGCCGGCCGCAGATAGACGTAGGCGCACACGTTTGCGTAGGCAATCAGCGCAAACGATGCAACTAAAGCCGTGCAAATGCGGGATATGAGAACTAGGTAACGTATGGTCACTTAAAACCGATCTAACTTGTCGCATCGGCGGAATAGTTGAGCATATTACCGCCGTTACATGGGCATACTCATCGAAAGATGAGGACGCAAAGCCACCGGTCTAAGGGCCTCTTTAGCCTAGGACAGCGGGGCTGCCAGACCAAGTTTAGCCAATCATCCGCAGCCGCCTGCGGCATTTTGAGGTCTGAATTGATGATGTCGCGCGTCCTCGCTTCGCTGCGTACCGTTCCTGGTTCGCACTTTTCCATCCCGGGAGCCCCGGGCGGTGATTACCGTGAGTAGCTTCACGTTCCATTTAACAGTTTCTTGCTAAGTTTCTCTGGCGTAGCTAATCTCATACGGCATTTTCGACCTCCAAGGTACTGAGCAAAAAGGGAAATATTTGTGTGGTCGTTTGGAAAAAGATATCGTCCGCTTTTGGGACTTGACATAACCACCTCGTCGGTGAAACTCATCGAGCTCACCATGTCGGGGGGGCAGTACCGGGTTGAGTCGTATGCGGCCGAACCTACGCCGCACAACGCCATCAACGAAAAGGCCATTGTGGATGCGGAAGCCGTCGGCGAGGCGATACGGCGGGCGGTCAAGCGCTCCGGCGCCAAGAGCCGCCTTGCCGCGATCGCGATCAGCGGCGACGCCGCGATCACGAAAGTGATCCAGATGCCCAAGAATCTCGGGGAAAACGAGCTCGAGGGCCAAGTCGAAATGCAGGCCGACCAGTACATCCCGTTCCCGATGGAGGAAGTGAGCTACGACTTTCAGGTCGTGGGTCCCTCGGAGAAAGATCCGGAGATGATGGATGTGCTGCTCGTCGCCACGCGCACGGAGAATGTCGAACAGCGGCAGGCCGCGGTGCAGGCCTCGGGCCTGACGGCGCAAATCGTCGACGTGGAAGCCTTCGCCCTCGAGAACGCCTGCGCCTTGATGCGCCATCAGATGCCCGACGGCGGCATGGATCGCACCATCGCGGTGGTCGACTTCGGCGCCAGCAGCACCACCTTCAGCGTCCTCAGGGACATGAAGGTCGTCTACACGCGGGATTTCGCCTTCGGCGGCCAACAGCTCACGGAGGAGATCATGCGCACCTACGGATTGAGCATGGAGGAGGCGGGACGCGCCAAGAAGGAAGGCGGCCTGCCCAGCAATTACCAGCCCGAGGTGCTCGACCCGTTCATCGACGACATGACCCAGCAGGTCAGCCGCTCGCTGCAGTTCTACCTCGCTTCCGGCAGCGGCCGTTCGCAGCCGGATCAGATCCTGATCTGCGGCGGCTGCGCCAACATTCCGGGCGTCTCGGAAGTCATCTCGAGCCGGGTCGGCGTTCCCGCGGAGAAGGGCGACCCCCTCGGCAACATGAAAGTGTCCTCCAAAGCCAAGGCGCAAGCGGTGGGCCGCGACGCCACGGCACTATTAACAGCTTGCGGCCTGGCGCTGCGAAGCTTTGACTGAGAGCCGACATGCCGCGTATTAATCTACTCCCGCATCGCGAACAGGAACGCAAGCGCAAGCGCCGGGAATTCGCCATCGCCGCCGGCGTGGCGGTGCTGGCGGCCGGTATCTTCGTGGTCGGCGGCAAGCTCGTCTACACGAGCTGGACCGACGCGCAAATCGAGAAGAACAATCTCCTCAAGAAGGAGATCGTCAAGCTCGATGCGCAGATAGCCGACATTCAGGATCTCGAGAGCCGCAAGCAGCGGCTGGTCGCGCGCATGGAGATCATCGAGCGGCTGCAGCGCATGCGGCCGCAGATCGTCCATCTGTTCGACGAGTTCGTGAGGACCGTTCCCGAAGGCGTGTATCTCACGCAGATCAAGGAGAGCGGCCGGAAGATCGAGATCCACGGCATCGCCCAATCGAGCACCCGCGTGTCGACGTTCATGAGGAACATCGATGCGTCCATGTGGATGGACAACCCGCAGTTGCAGGTCGTCGAGGCAGCTCCGAACTCGCCCACCGGCGGTTCGAGCTTCACGCTGACCGCCGACAAAGTGGGCGTGAATCTCGAGGAGGGCGGTGAATTAACGGTCAAGAAGGTCGCCGCCAAATGAACCTAATCGAACAACTCCGCACTCTCGATCCGCGCGACCCCGGCCGCTGGCCGCTGGCGGTGCGAGGCTTCTTCGTGGGAATCGTCTTCATCGCCTGCAGCGCCATCGCCTGGTACATGTTCGTTTGGAACGACGACCGCCCCGTGCTGCAGAAGGCGGAAGCGGACGAGATGGACCTGCGCAGCCAGTTCGAGAACAAGCAGCAGCGGGCCGCCAATCTGGACGCCTACAAGGCGCAGCTCGGGGAGATGGAGCGCAGCTTCGGCGCGATGCTCCGGCAGTTGCCCGGCAAGACCGAGGTGCCCAACCTGCTCGTCGACATTTCTCAGACCGGCCTCGCGGCGGGCCTGCAGGAGAAGCTGTTCCAGCCCGGCGCCGAGGTGTCGAAGGGTTTCTATGCCGAACTGCCGATCAAGATCAGGCTCGTCGGCACGTACCATGAGTTCGGCAATTTCGTGAGCGGGATCGCCGCCCTGCCGCGCATCGTGACGCTCGACGACATCCAGATCAGCCCGGCGAGCGACAAGGCGGGGACCTACGACAATCTGACCATGGACCTGACCGCCAAGACCTATCGGTACATCGAGGATGAGGGCGCCGGCGCGCACGCGTCCTCGAAGAAGAAGCCAGGAGGCTCGACGTGAGAAGCAAAGTGGGCGCCCGCGCGATCGGCATCGCCGTGCTCGTGGCCGTTGCGGCGGCAGGCTGTTCCGGCGGCCAGTCCGATCTGCAGAAATGGATTGCGGAGACCAAGAAGAAGCCCGGCGGGCGCGTTCCGGCGCTGCCGGAAGTGAAGCCTTACGAATCCTTCGTGTACGCCGCGAGCAACCTGCGTTCCCCGTTCACGCCGCAGGGGCCGAACGCGGCCGGCGCCAGCGCGGGCCTGCGGCCGAGTGCGCGCCGGAACCGGGAGTTCCTCGAGGGCTTTCCCCTCGACACCCTCAGGATGGTGGGCACCTTCAAGGTCGGCCCGCACTTCTACGGGCTCGTGCAGTCGAAGGACGGGCTCGTGCACAAGGTGCAGCCCGGCAACTACCTCGGCCAGAACGACGGCAAAGTGACCGACATTTCCGGCAGCAAAATTAGCGTCCTCGAAATCATACCGGATGGTCTCGGGGGCTACGTCGAGCGACCGGCCTCATTGACGTTGAATGATTGAGGCCATAGGGAGAACAGAAGCATGATCAGACTCAAGACACGAACGGCGATGATCGGAGCGTTGCTGCTCGTCGCGTTTACTGCGATCACCCGTATCGCGCAGGCTGCCGACCCGGTCAAGCTCGAGGCCATCGACGTTCAAACGCTGTCCGGACAGCAAGTTCAGCTCAAGCTGCGCTTGAGCGGCCCAGCGCCCGAGCCGCTGCCGTTCACCATCGACAAGCCGGCGCGCATCGCGTTCGATCTGGCGAACACCACGCTCGCGCTGGCGTCGCGGCGCATCGACGTGCGTTCCGGCGGCGTGGACACCGTGCTGGCGGCCGAGGCCAACGGCCGCACCCGCGTCGTGGTGAACGTCGATTCCCTGATGCCCTACACCACGAAGGTCGACGGCAACAACATCCTGATCACCCTCGGCAACCAGCCGGGCGACACGGGCGCCCAGAGCGCCTCGACCCGGGCCGGCGCCGGCCCGGCCGCGGCCGCCGAAAGGGCCATTCGCACCATCGATTTCCGGCGCGGATCCGACGGCACCGGCCGCGTGATCGTGCAATTGACCGATCCCCGGACGCCGGTGAACGTGCGCCAGGAAGGCAATCAGGTGGTCGTGGATTTCGCCGGCACCCTCATGCCGAAGAATTTGATGCGCCGCTACGACGTTCAGGATTTCGCGACGCCCGTGCAGACGGTGGATGCGATTCGGGTGGAGGGCAGCTCGCGCCTGGTGATCACCGCCCAGGGCGATTTCGAACAGCTCGCCTACCAGTCCGACAACCAGTACACCATCGAGGTCAAGCCCTCCTTGAAGCGGACGAACGCGGAAGAGAAGAAGGAGTACACGGGCGAGCGGCTCACGTTGAATTTCCAGGACATCGACGTCCGCTCCGTGCTGCAGCTGCTTGCCGACACCAGCGGCCAGAACATCGTGGTCAGTGATTCGGTCACCGGCAATCTCACGCTGCGTCTGCAGAACGTGCCCTGGGATCAGGCGCTCGACATCGTGCTGCGGACCAAGGGGTTGGACAAGCGCCGTCAGGACAACGTCATCATCATCGGGCCCACCGAGGAACTGGCGAGCCGCGAGAAGGCGGAACTCGCCGCCCGCAAGGAAGTGCAGGAGCTGTCGCCGGTGCGGTCGGAGTTCCTGCAGGTCAACTACGCCAAGGTCTCGGACCTCGCCAAGCTCATCAAGCCGACCAATGCCAAGGACTCGATGCTCTCGGCGCGCGGCAGCATCTCCATCGACGACCGTACCAACACGCTGCTGGTCCAGGATACCCCCGACCGCCTGACCGACATCCGCCGGCTGGTGCAGACCCTGGACGTGCCCGTCCGTCAGGTGCTGATCGAGGCGCGCATCGTCGTGGTCAGCGACACCTTCGAGCGGGACTTGGGCGCGCAGCTCGGGATTTCGACCACGGGGTCCGCGGGCGCCAATTTGTTCTCCGTGTCCGGCACCAGCATCGCCTCCGACGGAATCGTCACCTCGTCGGCGAATGGCGCGACGCCCACGACCGCGCTGTCGGGCCAGACGCTGCCCAGCCGCTACCAGGTCAACCTGCCGGCCGCGAACACCAACGGCAGCATCGGCGTCTCGCTGCTCTCCGGGAGCCACCTGATCGATCTGCAGCTCTCGGCGGCGGAAAACGAAGGCAAGAGCGAGACCATATCTTCGCCGCGGGTCATCACGGCCAACCAGAAACAGGCGACCATCATGCAGGGCGTCGAGATTCCGTACCAGGAGTCGGCGTCGAGCGGCGCCACGACCACGCAGTTCAAGAACGCCGTTCTCTCGCTCAAGGTGACGCCGTTGATCACCCCCGACAACCGCGTCGTCATGGACATCGACGTGAGCGACGACACCGTGGGCGCCAACGTGCAGAGCGCAACCGGCGGCAGCGTGCCGTCGATCGATACCCGGGAGATCACCACCCAGGTGCTGGTCAGCGACGGCCAGACCGTGGTGCTCGGCGGCATTCTCGAGACCACGAAGTCGCGGACCGACACCAAGGTGCCCTGGATCGCCGATATTCCGGTGCTGGGAAATCTCTTCAAGAGCACCATCAACATCAACAACAAGACCGAGCTCTTGATCTTCATCACGCCGAAGATTCTGCGTGAAGGATCCAATCTTTATTAATCGTCAGCCGTCATTAATTGTGAGCGCAGGCCGTTCGCCGCGCGAGGGATGTTGAGACATGCGTAGATTATCGATCATTGCAGGGATGACCATGACGGTGCTGCTGGCAGCCTGCGGCGGCACCTCGAGTTCGATTCTGGACGAGTCGGGCTCGTCGAGCGGCGGCAGCAGCGGCGGCGGGACCGGTCCCACGCTGACGCTGGCGATGGGCAGCGGCACGGGAACGAGCTTCCAGTCCGGTGTGCTCGCCGTTTCCTCGGCATCTCTATCCGCCGGCGGCAGCACCAGCTTGCAGGTTTCCATCGTGGATGAGAACCAGGCGCTGTACACCACGGCCACCCAGATCACCTTCAGTTCGCCCTGCCAGTCCAAGGGTCTGGCGACCATCACGGCCACCGGATCCTCGCCGGCGGGGCCGACGATCACCACCAGCACGGGCGCGGCGACGGCGACCTATGTGGCGACGGGCTGCTCCGGTACGGACACCATCACCGCGTCGGCCGCGGCGAACAGCCAGAATCTCACCGCGACGGGTAAGGTCACGGTGGCGGCCGCGCAGGTGGGCTCGATCTCCTTCATCTCCGCGACGCCGTCCAACATCAGCCTCAAGGGCACGGGAACGACCACCGGCGGCACGTCCACGGCGACCTCCACGGTGATCTTCAAGGTGCTCGATACTTCGGGCGGTCCGCGTGCGGGCGCGACGGTCACCTTCGCGTTGAGCACCACCGTCGGAGGCATCACGCTGTCGCCGGCGTCCGCGACGACCGATGTCAATGGCCAGGCGCAAACCGTGGTGAGCGGCGGCACGGTGGCCACCTCCGTGCGCGTGACGGCGACCACCACGGCCGCGGACGGCAATGCGATCTCCACCGAATCGAGCGCGCTCACGGTCTCCACCGGTGTTCCGACCAGCCAAAACATGTCCCTGGCGGTGAAATGTGAGAACGTCGAAGCTTGGGTTCAGGACGGTCAGACCGTGCCGGTGACCATTGCCATGACCGACCGCTTCAGCAATCCGGTGCCGGATGGCACCACGGCGAGCTTCCAGACCGCGCTGGGCGGCATCCAGGCCACCTGCCAGACGGGTTCCAATACCCCGGGATCGGGTTCCTGCACGGTGAACTGGACCAGCAAGGCCCCTCGAGCCGTCTATGGCAACCCAAGGACCACCCCCAGCACCCCGTACACGAACACGGCGGACAACTGGTGCGGTGTCCCCGCCAACCCCTTCCCGCCCTATACCAGCTATTGCAGTGGCACGAGCAACGGCCGCAGCGCCATTCTGGTCACGGCGATCGGCGAGGAGAGTTTCATCGACACCAACGGCACCGGGATCTTCAACTCGGGGGATAGCGTGCCCTTCGATCCTGAGGACAAGGACAATAATTTCGCCAATGGTGTCGCGAAGCCCTGGTTCGACACCTCGGAGCCGTTCCTGAACCAGTGGGAGATCTACGACGCCTACGGCACGCCCACCTACGTGCTGGGTGAGCCGTTCATCGACTTCAACAGCAATGGCCTGCGCGATGGACCGGACGGCCTGTTCGAGGGCTCGCTGTGCACGGGGCCCTACTGCAATACCAAGAGCACGACGGTTTCCATCTACGGCGCCAACACCATCGTCATGTCGGGGTCGACGGCATTCTTCACCGTATTCCAACCGCAACTGATCAACGGAACGGTGGTCAATGTCGTGCAGAATCCCTTGACCCACCAGCCGGCATTCGACGTGACCAAGGGTACGATCTATGCCTATATCTACGACGTCAATTACCAGATCATGCCGGCTACCAGCGGGGTTACGGTGGCCTTCACCACCAATGCCGGTACTCTGACGAGCCCGACGCCGGCGGCGGTTCCGTGCGGGGCTCCGACGCCGCTGTTCAACGCGGACGGCACCGTCAAGTCTGCGGGTTCGTTGTATGGCTTCGGTGTCTCCGAGGCCGCAACGCCTGCAGCCGGCTCGATGTTCATCACGGTCACAACTCCCTTGGGGCTCGTTACCACCACCTCGGTAAACCTGAGCAATTAGCTTCGGGAGCCGTTGAATAGGCCGACGAGGCAATCCTTTGACCTTCCCTCCCGCCCCGGGTCGAACGCCCGGGGCGGGGCGGCCCGCACGGCCCGCGCTCAACGGCCGGCCGATCGCATATGATCTGCGGCCACCATGTCCCCCAATCGAAGCGTTTTTCTCGTCGGCCCCATGGGGTCGGGCAAGACGGCCGTCGGCCGGCATCTGGCGCGGCTGCTCCATTATCGATTCTTCGACAGCGATTCCGACATCGAGGCCAAGACCGGCGTCGACATCTCCTATATCTTCGAGAAGGAGGGCGAAACGGGTTTCCGGGCCCGGGAGAGGGAGTCCATCGAGCGCCTGACCCGGCTCGATTCCGTGGTCCTGGCGACGGGCGGGGGCGCCGTCATCGATCCCGACAACCGCCGCACGCTCTCTGAGCGCGGGGTGGTCGTGTACCTGGAAACCTCGGTCGATCAGCAGCTCGAACGCACGCGGCACACGCGGCATAGGCCCCTGCTCAACGGCACCGACCCGCAACAGAAGCTGAAGGACCTCATGCAGCGCCGCGCGGCGCTGTATGCGGAAATCGCGGTCATCACCGTGTCCACGGACGGGCGCCGGGTGCAGCTGGTGGCCGAGGAGATCTACCACGAGCTTCACCGGACGCCGCCGCCATGAGGCAGGTATCTACAGGCCCTCGGGCACGTATAATCGGCCGGCCGTGCAAACACTCCAGGTAGACGTCGGACACTCGACATATCCCATCCTGATCGGTCCCGGCCTGTTGGGCCAAGCGGAGCCGCTGGCGGCCGCCATTCCCGGGGCCGACGTGCTGATCGTCACCAACGACACCGTGGCGCGGCTGTATCTGCCCGCCTTGCGTGCCGGCCTCGTCGGCCGCCGGATTGCCGAGTGCGTGCTGCCCGACGGGGAGCGATTCAAGACCCTCGAAACCTTGGGAAGGGTGTTCGATGCCCTGGTCGAGGCGAAGCTCAACCGGGACGCGGCGGTGCTCGCCTTGGGCGGCGGCGTGGTGGGCGATATCGCCGGGTTCGCCGCGGCGTGCTATCAGCGCGGCGTCTCCTACGTGCAGATACCGACCACGCTGCTGGCGCAGGTCGATTCCTCCGTGGGAGGCAAGACCGGCGTCAATCATCCGGGCGGCAAGAATCTCATCGGCGCGTTCTACCAGCCCCGCGCGGTCATTTCCGACACGGACACGCTGGCGACGCTGCCGGATCGGGAGCTCAACGCGGGTCTGGCGGAAGTGATCAAATACGGGTGCATCCGCGACGCCGCGCTGTTCGACTGGCTGGAGCGAAACGTCGAGAAGCTCAAGCGCCGCGACCCGGCGGCGCTCGCGCATGCCATCGAGCGCTCCTGCGCCATCAAGGCGCAGGTCGTGGCCGCGGACGAACGCGAGCGCGATGTGCGGGCCATCTTGAATTTCGGCCACACCTTCGGACATGCGATCGAGACCGCCACGGACTACCGCACCTACCTGCACGGCGAAGCCGTGGGCCTCGGTATGTTGATGGCGACCGATCTGTCGCATCGCTTGGGGCTGGTGGAAGCGGCGGTGCAGCAGCGCGTGAGCGATCTGGTGGCGCGGGCCGGGCTGCCGACCGCCGCGCCGCGCATCGGTGCGGCCCGCGCCCTCGAGCTGATGCGGATGGACAAGAAGGTGCGGGCCGGGGCGCTGCGGCTGGTGCTGCTCGAGCGTCTGGGCCGGGCCACGTTGACGGACAATGGCGCCGGAAGGGCGCTCGATGCCACCCTGCAGGAGTATTTCGCATGACGGCGCTGGCGCAGTACGCGGCCCACGACGGCCAATCTCGGGGCCGGCGCCATGCCGAGCCGCCGCCGGCCTATCGGTCCGAGTATCAGCGCGACCGGGACCGCATCGTTCATTCCAAGGCCTTCCGCAGATTGGTGTACAAGACCCAGGTTTTCGTCAATCACGAGGGCGACCTCTACCGCACCCGGTTGACGCATTCGCTGGAGGTCGCGCAAATCGCGCGGACCATCGCCCGGACGCTGCAGCTCAACGAAGTGCTGTCCGAGGCCATCTGCCTCGCTCACGACCTCGGACACACGCCCTTCGGCCACGCCGGCCAGGATGCGCTCAACGAATGCATGGCCGATTTCGGCGGCTTCGAGCACAACCTGCAGTCCCTGCGCGTGGTCGACGAGCTGGAGGAGCATTACGCGGAGTTCGACGGGCTGAACCTGACCTTCGAGTGCCGCGAGGGCATCCTCAAGCATTGTTCGCACAACAACGCGGTCGCCTTGGGGGAATTGGGCGAACGGTTCCTCGAGCGCCGGCAGCCGGGGCTCGAGGCGCAGCTCGCGAATTTCGCGGACGAGATCGCCTACAACAATCACGACGTGGACGACGGCATACGCGCCGGCCTCGTCACGGTCGACCAATTGCTCGAGGTGCCGCTGTTCGCCGGGTTTCACCGGGAGGTTGCGGCGAAGTACCCGGGGCTGGGCGAGCGGCGTCTGGTGTTCGAGATTCTGCGCCGCATGATCAACGCGCTGGTGTCGGACCTGGTCGACTCCTCGGTGGCGCGGCTGCGCGATTCCGGCGTGCAGTCGATCGCCGACGTCAGGATGCATTCCAAGCCGTTGATCGGATTCAGCGAAGGCACCGGCGACCTCAATCACGCCCTCAAGTCGTTCCTGCGCGACCACGTCTACAAGCACTACAAGGTCAGGCGCATGACCTCCAAGGCCCGCCGTGTCATCATCGCCCTATTCGACGCCTTCCTTCACGACCCGGGCCTGATGCCCGACGAACACCGCGCGAGCAGCCTGCGGCTGGAGGCCGAGCGGGGACCGGCGGGGCGCGCGCGCGCCGTCGCGGACTACATCGCCGGGATGACCGACCGGTATGCCATTCTCGAGCACCGGCGCCTCTTCGACCCGAGCGAGCGAACATGACGGACATTTTGCAGAACGATCTCCTGCTGCGCGCGCTGGCGCGCGAGCCCACGCCGCGCCGCCCGATGTGGATGATGCGGCAGGCAGGGCGCTATCTGCCGGAATACCGCGCCACCCGGGCACGGGCCGGCTCCTTCATGGCGATGTGCACCAATCCCGAGTTCGCCTGCGAGGTCACGCTTCAGCCCATCGAGCGTTTTCCATTGGACGCCGCGATCCTGTTCTCGGACATCCTGACGATCCCGCATGCCATGAATTTGGGATTGGAGTTCGAGGGGGGCGAGGGACCGAAGTTCGAGCGTCCGGTGCGCTCGGTCGCGGACGTCGACAAGCTCGGGGTTCCGGACCCTGGGCGGGAACTGCGGTACGTGATCGACGCCGTCGCCCTCACGCGGCGCGAACTGCGCGGCCGCGTGCCGCTCATCGGTTTCGCGGGCAGCCCGTGGACCGTGGGCACCTACATGGTCGAGGGCGGCGGCAGCAAGACCTTCGGACGCATCAAGCGGATGATGTACGAGTCGCCGGCGCTGCTGCATCGGCTGCTCGACCTGTTGGCTCGATCCACCATTCTTTATCTCAACGCGCAGATTGCCGCGGGGGCTCAGGCCGTCATGCTCTTCGACACCTGGGGCGGCGTGCTGACTCCCGCGCAGTACCGCGAATTCTCCCTGCGCTACATGGAACAGGTGGTGGGCTCCCTGACTCGCGAGAGCGGCGGCCGGCGGGTGCCGAACATCGTGTTCACCAAGGGCGGCGGCGCGTGGCTGGGGCAGATCGCCGCGATCGGCTGCGACGCCGTGGGCGTGGACTGGACCACGGATCTCGCCACGGCCCGGGCGGCGGTCGGCGGGCGCGTCGCCTTGCAGGGAAATCTGGACCCCTCGGCGCTGTTCGCCCCCCCGGACACGCTGCGTGCCGAGGCCACGCGGGTATTGGACAGCTATGGGGCGGGTCCGGGGCACGTGTTCAACCTCGGCCACGGCATCACGCCCGACGTCGATCCCGAGCGGGTCGCGGTGCTCATCGACGCGGTGCACGGCTACACCGTGAAGTGAGGCCGGCTCCCGCGCTCAGCGGACCACGGCGTCGGGGGAACCGGGCGCTTCCGCGCTGGAGGGCGAGCGCAACTCATCGCGCAACGCCCGGCGCAGGATCTTGCCGACGTTGGTCTTGGGCAGGTCGGCTCGGAAATACACGTGCTTCGGCACCTTGTAGCCGGTCAATTCGGTGCGGCAATGCGCGATCAGCGCCTGGGCGGTGAGGGCGGGATCTTTCTTCACCACGAACAAGGCCACCACCTCGCCGGAATCCGCATCCGGCTGGCTCACGGCGGCGACCTCCAGGACGCCCGGATGTTCCGCGGCGACGCCCTCGACCTCGTTCGGGTAGACGTTGAAGCCGGAGACCAGGATCATGTCCTTCTTCCGGTCCTCGATGAATACGTAGCCCTGCTCGTCGATGCGTCCGATGTCGCCGGTCCGCAACCAGTCGCCGAACATCACCTTCGAGGTCTCGTCCGGCCGCTTCCAATATTCGCGCATCACCTGCGGCCCGAACACGCAGATTTCCCCCGACGTGTTGACGGGCACCTCCCGCCCCGCCTCGTCGCGGATCGAAATGTCGGTGGAGGGAATGGGCAGCCCGATGCTGCCGTTGAAGTCCGTGCCGATGGGGTTGGCGGTCGCGACCGGCGCGGTCTCGGTCAGTCCCCAACCCTGGGTGAGGGGGCAGCCGGTGAGCTTCTTCCAGCGCTCGGCGACCACGGCCTGCACCGCCATGCCGCCCGCGAAGGCCACCTTGAGCGAGCGGAAGTCCACGGCCTCGAAGCCGGGCGTGTGCAGCAACCCGTTGTACAGCGTGTTGACTCCGCTGATGAAATTGAACTTGTGCTTCTTCAGCTCCGCCACGAATCCGGGCATGTCGCGCGGATTGGTGATGAGCACGTTGCAGGCGCCGAACGGCAGGAAGCCGAGGCAGTTCGATGTCAGGGCGAATATGTGGTACAGCGGCAGCGCGGTGATGACCACGCGGGCGCCGCCGCCTTTCATGGCGGGGAACATCCAGGAGGTCACCTGCAGCACGTTCGCCACCATGTTGCGATGGGTGAGCACCGCGGCCTTGGATACGCCGGTCGTGCCCCCGGTGTATTGCAGGAAGGCGATGTCGCCGGGCTCGAGACCGGGCCGCTCGAACTTGAGTCCGAGCCCCGTCGCCAGCGCCCGCTTGAAGGGGATGCCGCCGGGGATGCGCCACGCCGGAACCTGTTTGCGGACATGGCGAAGCGCGAAATTCACCAGGGTGCCGCGGGTCATTCCCAGCAGATCGCCGATCCCGGTCACCAGCACGCTCGTGAGGCCGGTGCGGGGCAGCACCTGCTGCAGCACATGCGCGAAGTTCTCGACGATGACGATGCACTTCGCGCCGGAATCCTTGATCTGGTGTTCCAGTTCCCGGGGGGTGTAGAGAGGGTTGGTGTTGACGACCACCATCCCCGCGCGCAGCACGCCGAACAGGGCTATCGGGTATTGCAGGATGTTGGGCATCATCAAGGCGACCCGGTCTCCCGGCGCGAGCCCGGACTTCTTCTGCAGCCACGCGGCGAACGCCAGTGTGAGCGCGTCCAGCTGGGCGAACGTGAGCGTCGCGCCCATGTTGACGAACGCGGGCTTGTTGCCATGGGTCGCCACGGCCTCCTCGAACAGGTCGCGCAGCGAGGCGTACTCGCCCGGATCGATGTCGGTGGGAACGCCGGACGGATAGTGCTGCAGCCAGGTACGCTCCAAGCTCGGGATCTCCTCTAGGATTTTGCCACCGTGTATAGCACCGGTTCCCCGGTACCGGCAACGTTCTTCGCCGAACGGAGTAAGCTAAAGGACTGCCTGAAATCATCCGGGTGACGAACATGAAAATTCTTCGATTGGGATTCCTGGGGCTGCTGGCCGGGCTCGCGGGCTGCGTGCACGGCTACGGCTGCCTGTTCGAGCAGCCCGTCAAGCACACATTGACGGGCCGGGTGCATTTTCGCCAGTTCCCGGCCGCGGACGGCGTCGACAACGTGCCCATCCTGGTTCTCGACCGCACCGCCTATGTGTACGCGCCGGCGCATAGCTTTTCCTGCATGTCGGCCACCGACTTGCAGCTGGTGGGCGTGTCCGAGTTTCCCGAGAACGTCATCGAGAGCTCTCCCGTCAGCGTGACGGGCACCATTTTCGAGTCGACGTCCGCGCACGAATACACGCGCTTCCTGATCAACGTCACGACGTTGCTGCCCCAGGGGAGGGGCCCTTAGAAGCCGCGCATGAAATGCTTTGAGATCGGCTACAATCGATCCTTGGATTGCATCGAACGATCAAACAGGGGGGAACGTTTCGTGAAGAAGACCTTGCTATCCGGAGTCCTCGCGGCGCCGGTGATGATGTTTGCGATGACACTGGCGCATGCCGATTCCGCGCCGACCACGTGCAGCGATGGAACGACCTCCACCGCCACGGGCAGGGGCGCCTGCAGCGGCCACGGCGGCGTGCAGACGGCGGCCAAGGGCGCCGCTCCGGCTGCGGCGGCTCCGGCAACCCCGGCGGCCGCGCCGGCGGCAAAACCAGCGGCGGCACCAGCGGCGGCGGGCGCGGCGCCGGCAGGCGCGACGGCCAAGTGCAAGGACGGGAGCTATTCGAAGTCCAAGAGCCATTCCGGAGCCTGCTCCAAGCACGGCGGCGTCGACAGTTGGATGGACGCGAAGTAACCGCGCCTGTTTCGGATCGGGCGATGGTCCGGCGGATCATCGCCTCATTTGGACAACAACGGTTTCAGCGCGGACCACACCGTGGCGAGGAGCTTCGGCTGTCCCTGCTCGTTGGGATGCAGCCCATCCGCTTGCATGAGGCCCGGCTCGAGCGCGACGTCGGCCAATAGGAAGGGCACCCGGGGCACCGCCTTGGCGTGCGCCACCTCCTCGAAGACCTGATAGAATTTTTCAGTGTATTCAGGGCCATAGTTGGGCGGAATGCGTATTCCCAGCAACAGGACCCGCGCCCCCGCGCGCACCGTCTCATCCACCATGTCGCCGAGATTGGCGCGCATCTGTTCGATCGGCAGCGCTCGCAGGCCGTCGTTGGCGCCCAATTCGAGAATCACGAGCTTGGGGTGATGCATCTCGAGCGCCCGGGGCAGCCGCGCGAGGCCGCCCGCGGTGGTTTCGCCGCTGACGCTGGCGTTGACGACCTGGTAACCGTACCCTTCGCTCTTGAGCTTCTCCCGCAGCATCCCCACCCATCCCTGGTCGATGTGCGCGAGTCCGTAGCCGGCGCTCAGGCTGTCGCCGAACACGAGTATCGTGGGTGCATCGGCGTGGGCACGGATTCCCGCAAGACTCAGGACGAGAACGATCAACAGTCGATTCACAGGCGCTCCCGATGCAAGATCAAGTGGTTCTCGAGGCCCGAAATGTGTCCAAGACGGTGTCCAGTCCCGAGGGGCCGCTCACCATTCTCGCCGATGTGAGCCTCCGAGTGCGAACCGGCGAGACGCTGGCCATCGTGGGCGCGTCCGGCGCCGGCAAGTCCACGTTGCTGGCGCTGCTGGCGGGGCTCGATTCTCCGACCACCGGATGGGTCTCGATCGCGGGCACGGATTTGACCGGACTCGATGAGGATGGCCGCGCGCGGATCCGCGGGCGGAACGTCGGGTTCGTGTTTCAATCCTTTCACCTGATCCCGTCGCTCACCGCCGTCGAAAACGTCATGCTGCCGCTCGAACTCGCGGGCCGTCCCGATGCCCGGCAGGTCGCCGCCGCGGCCCTGGGGCAGGTTGGGTTGACTCCGCGCGCGGCCCACTACCCGAAACAACTGTCCGGCGGAGAGCAGCAGCGAGTCGCCATTGCGCGCGCCTTCGTCACCCATCCGGCGCTGTTGTTCGCGGACGAGCCCACGGGCAATCTCGATACGGTCACCGGGCAGAAGGTCACCGACCTGCTGTTCGATCTCAACCGCAGCGTCGGCAGCACCTTGATCCTGGTGACGCACGACCGCGCGTTGGCGCGGCGTTGCGGCCGGCAGCTCGAGATCGAAGCCGGCCATGCGCTGGTCTGACCTCGCGCAACTCGCCCGCTTCGCCGCGCGCAACGTCTGGCGCGACCTCAAGTCCGGGGAATTGTCCGTTCTGCTCCTGGCGATGACGGTGGCCGTGCTGTCGCTGACGGCCGTCGGCTTCTTCACCGGCCGCATCGCTCAGGGCGTGCGCGCGCAGGCCGCCGAGGTGCTCGCCGCCGATCTTCGCTTGGAGTCTCCGCAGCCCATTCCCCCGGGATACTTCGCCGAGGCGGGACGGTTGGGGCTGAACACCGCCAGGCTGGTGGAGTTTCCCACGGCGATCTTCAACGGCGATGCGAGCCAGCTCGCGGCGCTGAATGCCGTGACCTCCTCTTATCCATTGCGCGGCCACGTGCGCATTGCGGATGTTCCCTTCGGACCGGCCCGCGTCACGAGCGCCATTCCCAAAGCCGGCGAGGTGTGGCTCGACGCGCGCATCCTCGCGCAGCTCAAGCTCTCGCTGGGCGACGGGCTGCGCATCGGCGCCGGCGGCTTCAAGGTCACGCAGGTGCTCGATTACCGGCCCGATCAGGGCACGGGCTTCGTCAACCTGGCTCCCGCCGCGTTGATCAATGACGCCGACCTCGGGGCCACCCGGCTCATACAACCCGGCAGCCGCGTGAGCTACATCGCCCTGTTCGCCGGTGCGCCGGCGGCCGTCGAGGAGTTCCGCGATTACTTGAAGACCCACAAGACCGCGGGCGAGCGCCTGCGGCAGGTCGACGAATCCAGCCGGCAGCTGACGTCCGCCATCGACCGCGCCAGCCGCTTCCTCAATCTGGCCAGCCTCGCGTCGGTGCTGCTGGCGGCCGTGGCGGTGGCCATGGGCGCGCAGCGCTACGTGAAGCGGCACATCGACGCCGTCGCCTTGATGAAGTGCATGGGGGCGTCGCAGAACTTCGTGCTGTCCATCTCGGTCATCGAGTTGACCGCCCTGGCAGCCGCCGCCGTCGCGCTCGGCGCGTTGCTCGGCTATCTCGCCCAATCCGGGCTGGCGTGGCTGCTGCGCGGCCTGATCAGGACCGAACTGCCGCCCGCTTCACTCGCGCCGCTTCCCATCGCGCTGGTGACGGTTCTCGCCATGCTGATCGGCTTCGCGCTGCCGCCGCTGCTGCAGCTGAAGAACACGCCCCCGGCGCGGGTTCTCAGGAAGACCGTCGCCGCACCGCCGCTGCGTCACGGCCTCACCTACGTGCTGGCGATCGGCGCCCTGTTTGCGATTCTTTGGAGCCTGGTGCGCGACGCGAAACTGGTCGCGGACCTGTTCGCGGGAGTGCTCGGCGTCGGTGCGGCGCTGGCTGCCGCGGGCTACGGATTGGTGAGGCTCACCGGCCGGTTGCGCGGCGGCGTGGGCGTCGCGTGGCGCTACGGCCTCGCGAACGTGTCGCGGCGGGGCGCAGGCAGCGTCGTGCAGATCGTCGCCTTCGGGCTCGGGTTGATGGTCTTGCTGCTGCTCGCCGTGGTGCGCGGCGATCTCATCGCCGACTGGCGGCGCAGCCTGCCGAATGACGCGCCCAACAATTTCCTGGTCAACATCCGGCCGGAAGAGCGCGGCTCGCTCAACGAGTTCCTGAAGTCGCACGGCCTCGGCCAGCCGCAGATGTACCCCATGGTGCGGGCGCGCATGACCGCCATCAACGGGACGCCGGCCGAGGCGGTCAAGCTGAAGGGGGACGGCGGCCGCAATTTTCTCGAGCGCGAGCAGAACCTGACCTGGAGCGCCGCCCTCATGGACGACAATCAACTGATCGCGGGACGCTGGTGGACGGCCGCCGATGACGGCAAGCCGCTGGTGTCCATATCCTCCGAGTACCAGGAAACGCTGCGCTTGAACCTGGGCGACCGGCTCACCTTCGATGTCGCGGGCGAAACCCTGGTGGCGACGGTGGCGAGCATCCGCAAGATTCGCTGGGACAGCTTTCGGCCGAATTTCTTCCTGGTGTTCCCCCCCGGGCTGCTGGACGGCGCGCAAGGGACCTACATGACCAGCATCTACCTCACGCAGGCACAGCGTCCGGCGCTGACCGGTCTCGTCCGGCAATTTCCCACCGTGTCCGTGTTCGACGTCGACGCCATCCTCAAGCAGATCCGCGACATCATGGACCGCGCCACGCTGGCGGTGCAGTACGTGTTCCTGTTCACCCTGGTCGCCGGCGTCGTCGTGCTGCTGGCGGCGGTGCAATCGACGCGCGACGAGCGGCGCTATGAGAGCGCGATACTGCGCACGCTCGGAGCCAGCCGGGGCACGGTGCTGCAGGGAGTTGCCGCGGAATTCGCCGCGCTCGGATTCCTGTCGGGCACGCTCGCGGCGTTCGGCGCCACCGCGGTCGGCTGGGTGCTGGCGAGCCGCTTGTTCTCGCTGCAGTTCCAGCTCGATCCCTGGGTGTGGGTGCTGGGCTTCATCTCCGGCACGGTTCTGGTGGGTGCCAGTGGAACCTTGGCCACGTGGGGCGTCGTCAACACGCCGCCCATCGTGACTCTGCGCGACGACTGAAGATCCGGCGCCGTGCTCAATGCACGTCGAGCAGGAGCCACCCCTCCGAGGTCGGGCTGGCCGTGGATCGGGCCGGCAGTGCGTCGATCCGCGCGGCATAGATCCCCGCGGCGAGGCCGGTGGTGTTGAAGGTGAGGCGCAGATCGCCGTTCGAATCCTTTACCAGATTGCTCAGGATCAGCGCGCGTCCCTGATCCTTCTTGTCGACGATCAGCCGGTATTGGACGGCCTTCGAGAAACTCATGTCGATGTGCAGATCCACCAGCTGGGGGGCGCTGCGGCTCACCGCGATGCGCGCCTTGTCCAGGCCCTCGGCCCGGTCGGGAGACACCCGCAGATCCGAGTGGGTCGCCGGCGGTTCCAGCGATCCCTGTTGCAGCCGGGCCCGGGTGTCCTCGAGTTCGCCGCGCACCAGGGATAGTTTGCTGAACAGCGCCCAGAACGCGACCAGGCTCACCAGCGTCACGGCGGCCAGACCGATGAGCACGTACGGCGTCTTCCACCAAGGCGTCTTCGGCTCCGAAAGATCGAGCGGCCGGCCGATGGCCTCGAGCAGCTGCAGGCTGGCCTGCGCGCGCTCGGCCAGCTTGAGGCCATCCAGATAGCCGGGATTGGCGCGGCACCAGTTCTCCAGGTCGCGTGCGCCCCTGACCGGGAGCTTGCGCTCCAGGTAGCGCTCGATGAGCTTGTGATCCTCGATGAACTTGGCATCGAAGCGCGGCGACGTGGGACTCGGCGGGGCATCCATGGTGGCATTCATTCGGGGTTTCCTCGAGGGGCTATCTTGCCGGGTCCGGGCCGCGCAATATGTGAAATAATCGTCAGAAGCGGCAGCGCGCAGCGGGAGAGGGTCATGCGCACATCGAGTCTTGCGGCCGGGGTCTTCCGGGCAGCGGGGTGCGCCGCCCTGCTGGGCGGCTGCCTGGCGCGGGCGGCCGGCGATGAGACGGCCATCACGATTTACAGCTCGGCGGCGCCGGGAGCCGCTGCGCAGTTCTACCGTCCGGGCGCCGCCGCGGGGGCGGTCAACCCCGAAGGGGTGCCCGGCTTCGCGGTGGTGAGCCAGGACCGCCAGGTGTCGCTCGCCTCGGACCGCAGCCAACTGCGCATCACCGATGTGGCCGCGCAGATCGATCCGACCAGCGTGCAGTTCGCCTCGCTGAGCGATCCGCAGGACACCCGCGTGTTGGAGCAGAATTTTCAGTTCGATCTGGTGAACACCCGCAAGCTCCTGTCGAAATACGTCGACCGGACCGTCACCGCGCAGGTGACCGAAGGGACGCAGTCGGTCGACGTCAGCGGCACGCTGCTCTCGGCCGGCGACGATCTGGTGCTTCGCGGCGGCGACGGGCAGATCCACGCGCTGCGTCAATACTCGAACCTGCGCTTCGCCGAATTGCCGGGTGGGCTCATCACGCGGCCGACGCTGGTGTGGGACATCCAGTCGCGCAAGGCCGGCGAGCAAAAGGTCCGGCTGAGCTACCAGACCGGCGGCGTGACCTGGTGGGCGGACTACAACCTGACGTTCACGCCGGGTGCGAACGCCAATTCGGGCTTCGTCGACGTGGGCGCCTGGGTGAGCATCATCAACGAGAGCGGCGCGAGCTACCAGGATGCGCGGCTGAAGCTCATCGCCGGCGACGTGCGGCGCGTGCAGCCGCCGGCGGCCCCGCGCGCACTCGCCATGAGCGGCGCGCGCAGGAGTGCCGACGCTGAGGAGGGCGGATTCGAGGAGAAGTCCTTCTTCGAGTATCACCTCTACACCCTCGGGCGCCGCGTGTCGCTGCCCGACAATTCCACCAAGCAGATGGAACTCATCGAGGCGGCCAAGCACGTGCCCGCGCGCAAGACCCTGCTGTATGTCGGGCAGGCCGGCGCTTACTACGGCGGCGGCCTCAACACCGAGCGCAGTTACGGCTCCGGATCGAACGGCAAGATCGACGTTTACCTCGAGTTCAGGAACGAAGAGAAATCCGGGCTGGGCATCCCGCTGCCGCGGGGCCTGATGCGGGTCTCGCAGCTCGATCCCGCCGATCATGGCCTCGAGTTCATCGGCGAGGATGTCATCGATCACACGCCGAAGAACGAGCGCGTGCTGGTGAAATTGGGATCATCGTTCGACGTGGTGGGCGAGCGCCGGCAGGTGGATTTCTCGCTGGACTCGAAGGCGAAGTGGATGGAGGAAGAGATCGAGATCAAGGTGCGCAACCACAAGACGGAGCCCGTCGACGTGCTGGTCAAGGAGACCTTGTTCCGCTGGACCAATTGGACCGTGAAGTCGAGCACCGCGACCTATGAGAAGGCGGATGCCCGGAACATTTACTTTCCGGTGACCGTGGCGCCGGACGGCGAGCAGACCATCCGCTACCGGGTCCGCTACACCTGGTAGGCGGAGCCGGGCGGGTGGCTCATCTCCCGCCCGCCATGACGCCGGCGAGAACGTCGCACACGGCCGCGATGGCGGCCCCGCGCGTGGTCGACTTGCGCCACACGGCGCCCACGCTGCGCGACGGCGCGGGCTTGGCGAACTGGCGTATCGTGAGCCCGCGCTGCGACCCGAACGGCGACTCGACGGCCGTCTCCGGCAGGAGGGTGATGCCGAGGCCGGCGACCACCATCTGACGCAGGGTTTCCAGGCTGGTCGCGCGAAAGTCCTCCGCCTCCCGAACGTCGACGCGGCTGCACACTTCCAGCGCTTGGTCGCGCAGGCAATGGCCGTCCTCCAGCAGGAGAAGAGTCTGGCCCTTGAGATCCGCGACCTTGATGGCGGATTTCGCGGCCAGAGGATGGCCATTGGGCAGCGCCACGGTGAAGGGTTCGTTGTAGAGCGGCCGCGTCTCGAGACCCTCCTGGGCAACCGGCAGCGCGAGGATGCCGAGATCGATCTCGCCCTCGCGCAGCAACTTCAGGAGCGGTTCGGTCTGGTATTCGTAGAGCATCAGCCCGAGCTTCGGCAGAGCCTTGCGCAGCTTCAGCATGACCCGCGGCAGAAGGTAGGGCCCGATGGTCGGGATCAACGCCACCTTGAGCTTGCCGGCGAACGGATCGGTGTTGTTGCGGGCCAGCGCGACGATGGAATCGCCCTCGTCGAGCATGCGGCGGGCGCGCACCACGATCTGTTTCCCCACCTCGGTGAGTTGCACGTTCTTCGGCTGGCGTTCGACCAGCTTGACGCCGAGATACTCCTCGAGCTTCTTCAGCTGCGCCGAGAGGGTCGGCTGGCTGACGAAGGTGCGCTCCGCGGCCCTGCCGAAGTGCCCGGTGTCGGCGAGCGCCACCAAATACTTGAGATCCTTGAGATTCATGGTTGTGCCCCGGCGGCCGCTTGCGATATACAGAGTCTATCAAATCTATAGAAACAATCAATTATATCAATGACAATTCCTGGCATCCTCTGTCCATCGATACTTTCATCCACTGAGGAATTGCCATGTCGCTCATCAATACCGAGATCAAGCCGTTCAAGGCCGCCGCCTATCACAACGGGGAGTTCATCTCCGTCACCCACGAGAGCCTGAAGGGCAAATGGTCGGTGTTCGTGTTCTATCCGGCCGATTTCACCTTCGTCTGCCCGACGGAGCTCGGCGACCTCGCCGACAACTACGCGGCCTTCCAGAAGTTGGGGGTGGAAATCTATGGAATCTCCACCGATACCCAGTTCACGCACAAGGCCTGGCACGACACCTCGGAGACGATCCGCAAAGTGCAATATCCGTTGATCGCGGATCCGACCCTCGCGCTGTCGCGCAGCTTCGGGGTGCTCATCGAGGAAGAGGGCCTTGCCTGCCGCGGCACCTTCGTCATCGACCCCTCGGGCCGCGTCAAGGTCATGGAAATCCACGACAACGGGATTGGCCGTGACGCGCGGGAATTGCTGCGCAAGGTGCAGGCCGCGCAATACGTCGCCTCGCATCCGGGCGAAGTGTGTCCCGCGAAGTGGACGCCCGGCGCCGGCACGTTGAAGCCTTCGCTGGACCTGGTCGGCAAGATCTGAACTTCAGCCTCGACCAGGAGAGAGCGATGCTCGATGAAAATCTGAAGGCCCAGATGCGGGGTTACCTGGAACGGCTCACCGAGCCGGTGGAGATCGTGGCGTCGGTCGATGAGACCGACGCCTCGCGGGAGATGCGGGCGCTGCTCGACGACATCGTCTCCTTGTCGGCGATGGTGACGCTCGATGCGCGCGGCGAGGACGGTGCGATGCAGCCCTCGTTCGCACTGCGCCGCCCCGGCCATGCGCCGCGCGTGCGTTTTGCCGGCTCACCGTTGGGCCACGAATTCACCTCGCTGGTGCTCGCGCTGCTGCAGGCGGGCGGCTATCCGCCGAAGGCGGACCCCGGGGTGCTGGCGCGGATTCGAGCCCTCGAGGGGGAGTATCAGTTCGAGACCTTCGTGTCCCTGTCGTGCCAGAGCTGCCCCGACGTGGTGCAGGCGCTGAACCTGATGGCGGCGGTGAATCCGCGGATCCGCCACACCATGATCGACGGCGCGCTGTTCCAGGCCGAGGCCGGACGGCGGGAAATCCTCGCGGTTCCCGCGGTGTTCCTCAACGGCCGGCCCTTCGGCCAGGGCCGCATGCGGCTCGAGGAGATCCTGGCCAAGCTCGACGCCGGCGGCGCCGCTCGCGAGGCCGGGCGCATCGCGACCAAGGCTCCGTTTGACGTGCTGGTGGTCGGCGGCGGCCCGGCAGGCGCGGCGGCGGCGATCTATGCCGCGCGCAAGGGCATCCGCACCGGCATCGCCGCGGAGCGCATCGGCGGCCAGTTGCTGGATACGGTGGACGTGGAGAACTTCGTCTCAGTGAGTCGAACCACGGGGTCGGACCTCGCCGCCGGCCTCGAACGGCATGTCGGCGCGTACGACGTCGATGTGATGAACCGACAGCGGGCCGAATCGCTGATTCCGGGCCGCATGCTCGAGATTCGCATGGCTGGCGGCGCCTCGCTCAAGGCGAAGTCGGTGGTCATCGCGACGGGCGCGCGCTGGCGCGAGATCAACGTGCCCGGCGAGCGCGAGTACCGCAATCGCGGCGTGGCGTATTGCGCGCATTGCGACGGCCCGCTGTTCAAGGGACGTCGCGTCGCCGTCATCGGCGGCGGCAATTCCGGCGTCGAGGCGGCGATTGATCTGGCCGGCCTGGTGAGCCATGTCACGGTCATCGAGTACGACCCGGCGTTGCGCGCCGACGCGGTGCTGACGCGCAAGCTCCGCAGCCTCCCCAACGTCACGGTCGTCACCAGCGCACAAACCACCGGGATCGTCGGTGATGGCCAGAAGGTGACGGCGCTCGACTACAGGGACCGCCAGAGCGGCGCGTCGCGCACCATCGAGCTCGCCGGCGTGTTCGTGCAGATCGGCCTCGTTCCCAACACCGACTGGCTCAAGGGGACGGTCAAGTTGTCGGCGCGCGGCGAAATCGAAGTGGACGCGCGCGGCCAGACCTCGGTGCCGGGCGTATTTGCCGCGGGCGACTGCACCATCGTGCCGTACAAGCAGATCGTGATCGCCATGGGCGAGGGAGCCAAGGCCGCATTGAGCGCGTTCGATCACCTCATCCGATCGCCCATGACCGAGGCGGCCTGAGCGCGCCGCAGGCATTACAATGGGCGGCCTTGACCCGAGAGGCTTGCCATGTCGATCGCCACCCCACCCAACCGAATGTCCGCAGGAGTCGTGGTGGTGAGCGTGCTCGATCACAAGCTGCGGTTTCTGCTGCTCCGGGCCTACCGCAACTGGGATTTCCCCAAGGGCATCGTGGAGCCGGGCGAATCGCCGATCGAGGCGGCCATACGCGAAGTGCGCGAGGAAACCACGTTGGACGACATTTCCTTCGATTGGGGCATGGCCTTCATCGAGACGGGCCCCTACAACAAGGGAAAGATCGCCCGGTACTACATTGCCCGCAGCAAGGCGACGCACATCGAACTGCCCATCAACCCATCCCTGGGCACGCCGGAGCATCACGAGGCGCGCTGGGTGGATTACAGCCGCGCGCTCTCCATGGTGTCACCGCGGCTGGTGCCCGTGGTGGGTTGGGCCTACTCGGTGGTGAATCATGGCGCCTTGGGGCGTGTTCCCGGGGACCCGCGGCCTTGATCCTGCGCGAGCGCGAGGGTTCCTTGCCCGATTTGCATCACGTCGCCGCCCACCGCGATTCCGCGATCCGCGCCGATTTCGAGGACGAGCGAGGAGGGCCTTGCCACGCTCTCGCCCTGCGAGATGTCGTAGCGCAGGGGCAACGGCCGTTGCATTGCAATGCACCACCCGCCGAAATTGGCGGTCGCCGAACCGGTGGCGGGATCCTCGAGCAAGGCGCCGTCCTGGGGAAAGAAAAAGCGCGCCAGCGAACGTCCGGCGCCTCCGCTGCCGGCGCCGGCGGCGAATACGTAGATCATTCCCGCGCCCCGTTCATTGCGAATGTCGGCGCAGGCCGCCTGCTGCGGCGCTGCCCGCCGCACTGCATCCTCCGACGTGAGCGGCACGATCAACTGCTCGGTCCCGCACGAGACCCATAGCGGCCGCTGGCCGATATCGGCGGCGGCGAGATTCAAGGCGCGGGCGAGGTCGACGCCCGGCGCGAGTTCGCGCCAGGTCGGAGCCGGCGCCGTCAAGGTCCAGCGGTTGCCGCTGGCGGCAACGGGTACGATCCCGGCCTGCATCTCGAGGCGCAGCGAGTCTCCGCCGAGCTTAAGGGCCCGGCAAACGTGCGCGGTGCCCAAGGTGGGGTGTCCCGCAAACGGCATTTCGTAATGCGGGGTGAAGATGCGCACCCGTGCGTCCGCCTTGGAGGACGGCAGGATGAAGGTGGTCTCCGACAAATTGAACTGCCGGGCCAGGGCCTGCAGGGTCCTGTCGTCGAAGTCGGCGCCGTTCTCGAACACGCACAACGGATTTCCCGTGAACGATTCGTTGTCGCGGGTGAAGACGTTGAGGATGCGAAAGGCGTAGCTGCCCACGCCGGTCAGTATAGGCGACCGCTTCCCGGCGGTCGCCCGCCTCTCCCGCCCTCGAACCTAGCTTGCGATCACGGCCGGACGATGACCGCCGGCGCTGGTACCACCACACCGACCCGCGGCCCGTAATAACCGCCCCAATAACCGCGGTGGTAGCCGTAGGGCGCCACCACGCATCCCGTCATGATGGTCAATAAACTTATAGGAATCAATAGTTTAAGTAGATATTTCATGATGGCCTCGTGCGCGGATTTGCTGCGTCTCGAGTAGTACAACGCAGTCCCCCTGGGGTCCGAGGACACCATGAACAAACCTTAAGGTCGGGCGGTTGATGTCACGCCAGCGTGTGGAACACCTTCTGCACGTCGTCGTCCTGTTCGAACTTGTCGATCAAGGCCAGGACCTCCGCCGCGGCGGGTTCGGGAAGCTCGACCGGGACGGAACAAATGTATTCATGCTCCCCCGACAAGGGGGTGAGGCCGCGCGCTTCCAGCGCCTCCTGCAGCTTGCCGAAGTCGTTGAAGGCGCAGCGTATGACCAATTGCGGCTCGCCCTTTTCGCCGGTGCTCTCGCCCATCTCCTCGAGTCCGTGGTCGATGAGATCGAGTTCGAGCTCATCCTGGTCCTTGACCGTGGCGGGATCCAGGCGAAACACGCCCATTTTCTTGAACAGGAACGACACGCTCCCCGTATTCCCCAGGTTCCCGCCGCCCTTGGCGAAAATGTTGCGCAGGCTCCCCACGGTCCGGGTCGGGTTGTCGGTCGCCGTCTCCACCAGCAGCGCCACGCCGTGCGGCGCGTAACCCTCGTAGAGAATCTCCTGGTAATTGGCCGCTTCCTTGCCCGATGCGCGGCGAATCGCCGCATCGGTCTTGTCCTTCGGCATATTCACGGCCCGGGCGTTCTGCAGAACGCGGCGCAGCGTCGGATTGGCTGCCGGATCGGGTCCGCCGGCGTGCACGGCCATCGCGATGTCCTTCGCGATCCGGGTGAACTGCTTCGCCATCCGGTTCCATCGCGCGAACATCGCGTGCTTTCTGACTTCGAAAATGCGTCCCATGGGTGTGGATCCTCTGCGGCCGTTACGGCATTCTTCCGGACGCGCATGGTAGCAATACCCGGTCAAACCGCTAGACTGGCGACCCTATGAAAGCAGCGTCCTCGAGTGCAGTGCCCGCGGGTGAAAGCTCCGGTGCGGCGAGTTTCCGCGATCTGGCCCTGTCGGAGCCGGTCCTCCGGGCGCTCACCGACGTAGGGTACGAGGCGCCCTCGCCCATCCAGGCGGCCACGATTCCGGTGCTGCTGTCCGGCAAGGATATGCTGGGCCAGGCGCAAACCGGCACCGGCAAGACGGCCGCCTTCGCACTGCCGGCGCTGTCGCGGCTGGACGTGTCCCAGCACGATCCGCAGATTCTCGTCCTCGTGCCCACCCGGGAGCTTGCTCTGCAGGTCTCTGAGGCCTTTGTGCGCTACGCCGCCCACATCAAGGGCTTTCATGTACTGCCCATCTACGGCGGCCAGAGTTACCAACCCCAGCTGAACGCGCTGCGGCGCGGCGTGCACGTGGTGGTGGGCACGCCCGGCCGGGTCATCGATCACATGAATCGCGGCACCCTCAAGCTCGGCAGTCTCTCGCTCCTGGTCCTGGACGAGGCCGACGAGATGCTGCAAATGGGTTTCGTCGATGCGGTCGAAAGCATTCTCGAGCAAACGCCGCCGCAGCGGCAGGTCGCCCTGTTCTCCGCCACCATGCCGGCGCCCATCCGGCGCATCGCCGCCAAGCACCTGCGATCGCCGGTCGAGGTGACGATCAAGAGCAAGACCAGCACCGCCACCAACACCCGGCAGCGGTATTGGATGGTGAGCGGCATGCACAAGCTGGACGCGCTGACCCGGATTCTCGAGGCCGAGCCCTTCGACGGCATGCTGGTGTTCACCCGCACCAAGCAGTCCACCGTGGAACTCGCCGAGAAGCTCGAGGCGCGGGGCTTCTCGGCGGCGCCGCTCAACGGCGATATTCCGCAGGCATTGCGCGAGCGCACGGTGGCCCGGCTGAAGGCCGGGCAAATCGACATCGTGGTCGCCACCGACGTGGCCGCCCGCGGCCTGGATGTCGAACGCATCGGCCACGTCATCAATTACGACGTGCCCTACGATACCGAATCCTACGTGCATCGCATCGGCCGCACCGGGCGCGCGGGCCGCAAGGGCGAGGCCATCCTGTTCATTGCGCCGCGCGAGCGCAACATGCTGCGCGCCATCGAACGCGCCACCCGTCAGGCGATCGAGCCGATGAACCTGCCGACGGTCGATGCGGTGAATGCGCTGCGCATTGCCAAGTTCAGGCAGAAGGTCGTGGAGACCGTGCCGCTGTCCCAGGCCAAGGCATTGCGCCCCGTGGTGGAATTGCTGGAGGCGGAAACCGGGCTGCCCCTCATCGATATTGCGGCCGCCCTCGCGAGCCTGGCGCAGGGCTCCGCACCGCTGCTGCTCGGCGCCCAGGCGGAGCGCCCTTCTGCCGTGCAAACCGCATCGACCGACCTGCCTCGCGCGCGACGTGAACCGCCGGCCGCGAGTGAACTGCCGGCGTATGCACCGACGGTCGCGCATGAGCCGCCCGCGTCGCGCGAACCGCGGCCCGCGCGGGAACGCCCCGCCCCGCGCGCAGCGCACCCGGCCGATGAGCCGCCGCGGCGGGTTCGGCCCAAGACCGCGGGCACCGGGATGGAAACCTTCCGGATCGAAGTCGGGTCCGCCCACGGCATCAAGCCGAGCAACGTCGTCGGGGCGATTGCCAACGAGGCCGGCATCGAGGGCGTGCACATCGGACGCATCGACATTCGGGAGGATCACAGTTTCGTGGACTTGCCAGAGGGCATGCCGAAGCAGATATTCAAGATGCTGCAGAAGGTGCTGGTGGCGGGCCGGGAGCTGCGGATCAGCAAGGCGGCCGAGCGGGCGCCCGCAGCGCGTCCGTCCGGGCCGCGCCAGGCCGGACCGCGGCCGGAGCGCAAAATGCTGAGCCGCCGCGGCGCGCCGGTTCGCGGCAAGAAGGGCTGAGGTTGTTTTCGACACGCGAGGAGGTAGTCATGGGTAAGGGGATGGAGCGCAAGAAGGAAGAGAAGAAGAAGCCGGCCAAGACGCTGGAGGAAAAGCGCGCGGCCAAGCGGGAGAAAAAGCAGTCCCGGGGGTAGGAGCCTGTCTGAATCATCTGCGGGGCCGCCCGAGGCGGCGCCGCTCTTCAGACCACGCGAGCGCGCCGGCCGCCGCCGAGGAAGTCCTGGACGTTGGCGGCGATTTCATCGATGCACCGCTGCCGCGCTTCACGCGCCGCCCAGGCGACGTGAGGGGTCAGCAGCAGATTGGGAATGTCCGGATCGAGCAGCGGGTCGCCATCCACGGGCGGCTCCTGCGGCAGCACGTCGATGCCGGCGCCCCCGAGGCGTCCGGCCTTGAGCGCCGCGGCGAGTGCGTGTCCGTCGATCAGGCCGCCGCGCGCCGTGTTGATGAGCAGCGCATCGGGTTTCATCAGCGCCAGCCGTTTCGCGCCGATCAGGCCGCGGGTGGCCGTCGTCAGGGGACAGTGCAGGGATACCACGTCCGACATCGCGAGCAGCGCGTCGAGGTCGACGCGGCCCGCCTCGCGCGCGCCGCCCGGGCGGTTGGCGACCACGACCCGCATGCCGAACGCTTCCGCGCCTTTCGCCGCCGCCCTGCCGAGTTCTCCCCACCCGACGATGCCGAAGGTCCGGCCCGACAGCTCGCGGATGGGATGGGCGAGCACGGTGCGTTCCTCGTTGCGGACCCACGACCCGTCCTTGGCGAGGACGGTGTATTCGGTCAGGTGCTGCGTGAGGCCGAGAACCATCGCCCAGACCTGTTGCATCACCGCTTGAGTGCAATAGCCGCGCACGTTGCAGACGCCGATCTTGAGTTCGGCCGCGGCGGCGAGATCGACGTTGTCCGTGCCCGTCCCCGCCAGAGCGACCAGCTTCAGGTCCTTCGCGCCGCGCAGCACATCGCGCGTCAGCACGCACTTGTTCAGGATCACGATGCCGGCGCCGGCCACGCGCGGCCCGATGTCGGCATCGCTCGTCATGCCGTGGAATTGCAGGCCCGGCATGACGCGGGTCAGGCTCGAGGTGTCCAGATCTCCGGCGGACACCGTGTCGTAATCCAGGAATACGGCTCTCACGGCGGGTTAGAATAGCCTAGTGAACAACATTCGTGCCGTCAAAAGCCTGATCGCCGCCAACGTGGCGATGTTTGCGCTGCAGATCATCACCCACGACCGGCTGGAAGGTGCGCTGGCGCTCTGGCCGCTGGGCCGTTACGACGGACAAGTGTACTTTCATGCGTGGCAACTCATCACCTATGCGTTCCTGCATAGTACCGAGAACTATTCGCATCTGCTGTTCAACATGCTGGGGCTGTGGATGTTCGGCGGGGAGATCGAGCGCGCCGTCGGCTCGTCGCGCACGCTCGCCTGCTACTTCGCGTCGGTGCTGACGGCGGCGCTCGCGCAATTGACGATTCCGGGGCTGCTCGGCGCGCCCCCCGCACCCACGATCGGCGCCTCGGGCGGCGTGTTCGGCCTGCTGCTCGCGTATGCGCTGCTGTTCCCCCATCGCAAGGTGGTGCCCCTCATCCCGCCCATCCCGATGCCGGCGTGGTTGTTCGCGACCCTGTACGCGTGCTTGGAACTCTTCTTGGGCGTGACCGGGTCGTTGTCGGGCGTCGCGCACTTCGCGCACCTCGGTGGCATGATCGGCAGCTTTCTGGTCGTGCTGCAGTGGCGCCGCAGGCGCGGCGTGGGTTGAATGCGGCTCAATCGAAGGGGCGGCGACGCCGTGAACAAGGCTTCCGTGATGCGGGCTGGGGTGCTCGCCTTGCTGGCCTGCCTCGCCCTGCCGGCGCATGCCGAGTGGGTGAGGCGGGTCACGGACGGGATCATGGGCACGCGGATCACCGTGGAACTCTGGTCCGACGACAAGGACAAGGCGGAGCGGGCCATCGATGCGGTGCTCGATTCGATGCGCCACATCGACCAGACCATGAGCACCTACAAGCCGGCCAGCGAGGTGTCGCAGGTGAACGCCAAGGCCGCGGACGGGCCGATGCACATCAGCAGGGAATTGTTCGACCTGCTGACCACCGCGAAGGAATACTCGGTGATCACGGACGGGGCGTTCGACATCACCTATGCGAGCGTCGGCTACATGTACGACTTCCGCAACCACGTGCGGCCCACCGAAGGGCAGATTGAGACCGCGTTGCCGGCCGTGAACTACCGGCACGTGCTGCTCGATCCGCAGCACCAGACCGTGCAATTCTCGCAGAAGGGCGTTCGCATCGATCTCGGCGGCATCGCCAAGGGTTACTCGGTGGACTGCGGCATCGACGTGCTGAAGTCGCTCGGCTTCACCCGCGCCTTCGTATCCGCCGGCGGCGACAGCCGCATCATCGGCGACCGGTTCGGCAAACCGTGGATCGTGGGAATACGGGATCCCACCAAGGGAGAGGGCTCGGTCATCACGCGCGTTCCCCTGGTCGATGCGGCGATCTCCACGTCCGGCGACTACGAGCGCTACTTCGAGGAGAATGGCGTGCGCTACCACCACATCATCGATCCGCACACCGGCCATTCGGCCAGCAAGGTGCGCAGCGCCACGGTCATCGGCCCGAACGCCACGCGCACCGACGGCCTGTCGAAGACGGCGTTCGTTCTGGGCCCCGACAAGGCGATGGAAATCTACAATCGGCTCGACGACATCGACGCCATCATCGTCAAGCTCGACGGCACGGTCATTCATTCCAAGGGGATGGAACCCGCGCATTGACGGGGTCGACATGCGCGCCGCCGAGCTCAAAGACTCGAGTTTCGCCCGCCCGATGCCCGTCATCGTGTTTGCCGTGCTCGCCCTCGTCCTGGCGCTTCGCTTGGCTCATCTGTCGAGCGAGCTCAGGAGCCCGCTCAGCTTTCAGCCGGGGCCCGACGAGGACTACTACCAGCGCTTCGGTGCGGCCGTGGCCGCTGGGCAGGGCGCGGACACGCCCGAGTTCACCTTCATGGACCCGGGCTACGGCTACCTGCTGGGCGCGGCGTTCAAGGCGGTGGGTGTCAATGCGGCCGCCATCTACCTGCTGCAGGCGCTGTTGGACACGGCGACGGCCTTCGGCATCCTGGCCGCCGGCCGGTTGCTGGGAAGGCCCCGCGCGGGGCTCTTGGGCGCGCTCCTGTACGGCGTGACCTCGACGGCCATCATGTTCTGCGCGTCGCTCCTGAAGGAGACCTGCGTCGCCAGCTTCGTCATCTGGTGGATGGTCGGCGCCCTGGCGCTGCTGCGCTCCGAGCGGCCGCTCGCCTGGCTCGGGTTCGGCGCCCTCTGCGGCATCGGCATCGCGCTTCGATCGACGCTCCTGTTGCTCGGCGTGGCGGCGCTGGCGCTGCCCGCCTTCAAGCGTTGGGGCGGCGGTGCCGGGGCGGCGGACGGCGCGCGCGCAGCGCTGCCGGCCTTCCCTCATCGGCTTCGGGATTCGGCGCTCGTCTTCGCCGGAATGGCCGCGGCCCTCGCGCCGTGGTCGGTGCGCAATCACCGCGCCGACGGCGGCTTCTCGCCGCTGCCGCACAACGGCGGCATCGTGCTGCACCAGATCTACAACGCCCAAAACCCGCAAAGCGCCATCTGGATACCGCCATTCGTCAACTACTCGAATCCCAGCGAAATCTGGCGCGGCTACGCCGCCGAGGCGCAGCGCATTGCGGGACGGCCCTTGAGCCCGACCGAGGTCGACCGCTATTGGAAGGACCAGGCTCTGGGCTTCATGTGGCAACACCCCGGCACCGTCGTCGAGGACGTGCTGCGCAAGAGCCTGGTCTTTCTGGCCGCGACGGAGGTGCCCAACAACCGTTCGTCGATGGAGGAACGCCTTTTCTCGCCCGTCCTGAGTGCGTTGCCCGTGTCCATGGCCTGGCTGCTGGCCATGGGTTTGGCGGGCACGGCGTGGTTCGCGATCCAGGATCGCCGCTGGCTCGTGGTGGCGGCGCCGATCGCGATTGCATGGCTCACCATGGCGGTGTTCTGGGCCGAGGATCGCTTCCGGTTCCATGCCGCGCCGGCCCTCGCGCTGATGAGCGGTGTCTGGCTCGACGGACTGATCGGGGGCGTCCGCCGCGGCTGGCAGGCCCCGGCGGCCGGGCTGCTCGCCGCCGCGATCGCCGCCGCCTCGCTCTATCTGGGGACCCGATTTCCGCCCCCACCGATGCGCTGGGACCACATCGTGTGGGGCTATATCAAGATGGGCAACGCGGCGCAGGCGCGCGCTCTGGCGGAGCGCGTCTCCCGCGATCAGCCGGACAATGCGCCCATCGCCGAGGCGTTGGGGTATCTCGCCGCCGCGCAAGGCCGGTACCAGGATGCGGTGCGCGAGTATCGGCGCGCCGTCGATCTGCGCCCGCGCTCCTATCTCGCCCGCTACAACCTGGCCAAGGCGTACCTGGCGCTCGGACTCCGCGCGCAGGCGGCGGAGGAGGCGAAGGCCGCCGCGAGTCTCGACTCCTCCGATGAAATCCGCTCGCTCGAGGCGCAGATCGAAGCGGCGCCGTGAGAGGCGGCGCCAGGGGTGCGGGGAGCCCGTCGCGGATCTGCCGTTAGTCGCGGAAATTGTTGAACTGCAGAGGCACCTCGAACTCCCCCTTGCGCAGCAGGGCGATCGCCTCCTGCAGGTCGTCGCGCTTCTTGCCCGTCACCCGCACCTTGTCGCCCTGAACCTGCGCCTGCACCTTGAGCTTCGAGTCCTTGAGCAGCCGCGCCACCTGTCTCCCGGTGTCGGCATCGATGCCGTGCCGGAGCACCACGTGCTGCTTCGCGGCCGCCAGGTTCACGACCGGGTCCTTCACCTCGAGGCAGGCGACGTCGATGCCGCGCTTCGCAAGCCGCAGCCTGAGAATCTCCAGCATCTGTTTCAGCTGGAATTCCGCCGGAGCGCTCATGGTCACGGTCGTCTCCTCGAGTTCGAACGAGGCGTCCGATCCCTTGAAGTCGAAGCGCTGCGTGAGTTCGCGCACCGCCTGATCCACGGCGTTGGTCAGTTCATGGGTGTCGATCTCGGATACGACGTCGAATGAAGGCATGGCGGTCCCCCTCAGGTTTCGTTGAGCAGCCGGTCGAGAGTGCCCTTGAATTCGGCGGCGAACCGGGTGAAGTGCTCGCCGGTCGCGGGTCCGGAATACCCCGTGTGAATCTTGCGCACCCGGCCCTTCCGGTCGATGAATATCATGGTCGGAAAGGCGTACACCCGGTCGAGCATCGGCAGCTTCTTCGCGGCTTCATCCTTGTCGGAAACGCCCGCGATCAAGGTCGTGTACTCGATGCCGTAATGGCTTCTGAAACGCTCGGTCGCGGCGGCGGCTCGGGCGAAATCGCCGGAGTGCTCGAACATCAGCGACACGATCTCGAGTCCCCTGGCCCGGTAATCGCGGTAGATCGGAGCGAGGAATGCCGCCTCGTCGTGGCAGTTGGGGCACCAGCTGCCGGCCAGGGCGACGATCATCACCTTGTTGCGGAACCGCGGGTCCTTCGAGGTCACGACCTGGCCCGACAGATCGGGAAACGCGAAGTCGAAGGTCGCCCCGCCGTCGCGCATGCGGGTGAGCGTATAGGCGTCCGGCAGCGCCGCGCGGGCGTCGCGCCGCGCCGTGAAGCGCGCGTGATACGCAGTGCCCGACCAGAAATCGCCGCTGAGCGTCCCGTCCCGCGCGATTTTCGCCCGGTAGAGAAACACGTGAGCTCCGTCGAAGGTCGACAGGAACAACTCGTCGCCGCGCACCTGTCCGCAGAGGAACCGCTGGTCGCCCGTGTCCGTCAGAACCGTGCCGCCGACCTGGTCGCGCGACTGCGAGAATTCCCCGACCGCGGACTCCGTGTTGCCGTCCTCGGTGAAGGTCACGGCCCAGCGCCCCGACACGTCCGCGCCGGCCTGCGCCGGTCCGGGGAAGAAGCGGTAAGGCCGCCCGAGTTGCGCCTCGAACGGGATGTGCTGATCCTTGCCGCCCAGCTTATCGAGGACCAGCTCGCCCTGCAGCCGATCGCCCGCGGCTGCCGCCGTCAGCCGGTTCTCGTAGCCCGGCATGGTGATCTCGACTTTCGGCCCGTCGATGCGCACATCCGTGAGCGCCAGCCGCTCCCGGCCGTTGACCAGGTGCCCCACCCAACCGGCCGGCCCCTTCGCCAGCTCGAGCCCGAACGGCAGGTCCCCGCCGGGGGATTGCAGAACCGCCCGATAGCTGCCGGGCTTCACGCCGGCGGGTCCTGCGCCGGAGGTTCCCGCGGGCGAGGCGCCGGCTGCGCGTGCGCCGCCGCCGACGGCCGCGCACAACGAAACGGCCAGCCACACCGCCGCCCAGGGCGATGGCCGGGGAGGCAGGGAGCGGGCGTCTGGGATCGTGGTCATGGGCGGCGGTTCTCGGGGCGCATCAACGGGGGCGCATCAACGATACCCGCGCGCCTGCAAGGTGAAAAGATTCGCGTAGCGGCCGTTGGCCGCCATCAGCGATTCGTGGCTGCCGCGCTCGACGATGCGGCCTTCCTCGATGACCAGGATCTGGTCCGCCATCCGGACCGTCGAGAAGCGGTGCGAGATGACGATGGCGATGCGATGGCGCGTCAGTTCCCTGAAATGCTCGAACACCTCCGCTTCCGCTCCCGCATCGATGGCCGCCGTCGGCTCGTCGAGAACCAGGATGTCGGCCTCGTTGCGCATGAAGGCGCGCGCCAGCGCGATTTTCTGCCACTGTCCGCCCGACAGTTCGCGCCCGTCCTTGAACCACTTGCCGAGCTGGGTGCGGTAGCCCGACGGCAGCTGTTCCACGAACTCCGCCGCCAGCCCCTGCATCGCGGCGCTGCGCCAGCGGGCTTCGTCGTCGAAGGCGCGAACGTCGCCGGCGCCGATATTTTCCCCCACCAGCATCTGATAGCGTGCGAAGTCCTGGAAAATCACGCCGATGCGCTGCCGCAGCGTGGTCTCGTCCCATTCGTTGAGATCGAGGCCGTCCAGCAGGATGCGTCCGCGGGTCGGCTGATAGAGGCGGGTCAGCAGCTTGATGAGCGTGGTCTTGCCGGAACCGTTCTGTCCGACCAGCGCCAGGCTCTCGCCGGGCCGCACGTGCAGATCGATGCCGGACAGGGCGGGCGCCGTGGCGCCCGGGTAGACGAACTCGACGCCTTCGAAGCGAATGCCGTCCCCGGGAAGCGGGCCGTGCGTCGCGCGGCCGCCGCTGCGTGCGACGGGTTGCTCCAGGTACTCGAACAGGTTCGACAGGTACAGATTGTCCTCGTAGAGTCCGCTGATCGCGGATAACGCCGCGCTGACCGCGGCCTGACCCTGCCTGAACAGCATCAGGTACATGGTCATTTGTCCGACCGTCATCGCGCCGAGGACGGTCTGCGCCGCGATCCAGACGTAGCCGCCGTACAGGGCGCCGGTTCCGAGCAGTCCCAGGCCGAATCCCCAGGCGTCGCGCCGCAGGGTCAAATCGCGGTCCTCGCGGTACAGGCGCGTGAAGATGTCGCGATACCGGTCCAGCAGGCGCGGCCCCAACTGGAACAGCTTGACCTCCTTGGCGGTATCCTCGCGCGCCAGCACCGATTCCAGATAGATCTGCATCCTCGATTCGGGTGCGCGCCAGCGAAACAGCCGGAACGCCTCACCGGAGAATTTCGCCTCCGCGAGAAAGGCGGGCAGGCCGGCGAGCACCAGGAGAACCACCGCCCAGGGCGAGAAGCGCACCAGCAAGCTGCCGAAGGAGACGAGCGTGACGGCATTTTGCAGCACGCTGAAGGTGCGCATGACCAGGCTCAACGGGCGGCTCGATGCTTCGCGGCGCGCCCGCGTCAGTTTGTCGTAGAACTCCGAGTCCTCGAATTGCGTGAGTTCCAGCGTGAGCGCTTTCTCGAGGATCATCACGTTGACGCGCTGACCGAGTTGCGCCCGCAGCAGGGATTGTGCGAGGGAGATGCCGCGCTGGGCCAGGGACGTGGCGGCCACGAGCAGCGCCTCCAGGCTCACGAACTTGACGACGTCCGCGAGAGCCGTCGCGCCGGTCCGGCGGTGCAGGTCGGCCGCGTGGATCACGGCGTCGACGATCAGCGACCCCAGGAATGCGATCCCGGCGGGCAGTACGCCCGCGAGCAGCGTGAGCAGCGCCAGCGAGATGCACAGGCCCTTGTTCGTCGACCAGACCAGTTCGAGGGCGCGTCCGCCGTAGGCGAAGACCTCGAGAAAGCCGCGTTTTGGGCTGCCGCGGTCCGCCGTTTCCGCGGCGACGTGAGGGTGCGCGGCCAATTAAGGACTCCTGCGACCGGCGCGCCGCGCCGCGGCGTATAATGTGAACAATGCGGAAAATGGCGGAGTTGTCGTGAAATTCAAGGTCTTGCTCGATCGCTGGAAGAAGGATGCGGCGCCTCTCAGGACGGCGAAGGACTATGCGGTTCGCCTGACTCTGGACGACGCCGCCCGGCTGCAGGCGCTGGCGGCGCTGTACCCCGGCCAGAAGCTGGAAGAGATCATCACCGACCTGCTCCATGCCGCCCTGGACGAGGTTGCCGCCGCCCTGCCCTATGAGCCGGGACCCAAGATCATATCGCGGGACGAGCACGGTGACCCGGTTTACGAGGATGTGGGGCTGACGCCGCGCTTCGTGGAACTCGCCCGCGAGTTCAAGAAGACCCTGGCCGCCTCGGGTGCGTGAGTCCCCTTGACGCTGCGTGGCCGGGGCGGTAATACTCGGCCCATGTCGACCAGAACCATTGCACCGGGTTCCCGTTGGTGGCGCCGCTCCATCGAGGAGTGGGCGCTGGCCGCTTAATTCAAGCTTTTTGTCTCTAGCCAGAACCCATCTCCGCTCGCCGCGGGCATGGGTTTTTTTGTTGCCTCGAGATTCGTCCGGACCTTCATGAAATCACCTTTCGACATCGCCGCCGACCTGGATACGCCGGTTTCGGCCTATCTGAAACTGGCGCCGTTCAAGCCGCGTTTCCTGCTGGAGAGCGTCGAGGGCGGGGAGCGCCTGGCGCGCTACTCGTTCATCGGTTTCGGCGATTGCCTGGAGGTGAAGCTGGATCGCGACGGCCTCACCGTCGGCGGCGTGCATTCCCCCCGTCCCCGCTCGAAGGCCGAGTTCCTGAATGCGCTGCGGGCCGCACTGGCTCTGGCGCCGCAGCCGCTGCCGGATATCCCGGGCGTGCCGCTCTCCGGCGGGCTGGTCGGCTATACGGCCTACGACGCCGTCCGCTACTTCGAGCGCGTGCCGGGCCGCAGTCTCGATCGGACCGAAACTCCCCACGCTCACTATGTCGCGCCGCGCTCGCTGCTGGTCTTCGATCACCTGACGCGCGGCGTCGCGCTGCTCCACGACGGCAGCGAGGCCGAGCGTCTGAGCCTGCGCCGCGAGATCATCCAAGCCCTGCGCGGCGGCATTCCGGCCATTCACGTGCCGCGCTTCGGCGGATCCGGCGTGGCGCATGCCGGCGGGGATTCGCCCGGCTTTTCGCCGGCGGTGCCCTCGCTTCCGCCGCATGCGCATGCCGAGGCGGTGCGGCGGGCGCAGGAATACATCGCTTCCGGCGACGTCTATCAACTCGTGCTCGCGTCGCGCTTCGAAGGGCGCCATAGCCTGCCGCCGTTCGAGGTGTACCGGGCCCTGCGGATGTTGAATCCCTCGCCGTACATGTACTTCTGCGAGCTCGGCGACATCACCGTGGTGGGGTCATCGCCCGAGGCATTGGTCAAGACGCATGGCGGCCGGGCCGAATTGCGCCCGATTGCGGGATCGCGGCCGCGCGGCGCCGACCTCGCCCTGGATGCGGAACTGGAGGCCCAGCTGCTCGCCGACCCGAAGGAGAACGCCGAGCACGTCATGCTCGTCGATCTTGCGCGCAACGATCTCGGCCGCGTCGCGACCGCCGGGTCGGTGCGGGTGGATCCCTTCCGCGTGATCGAGCGTTACAGCCACATCATGCACATCGTGAGCGGCGTGAGCGGCACGCTGCGGCCCGGCCAGGATTCCTTCGACTTGTTCGCGGCCACCTTCCCGGCCGGCACCCTGGTGGGGGCGCCGAAGGTGCGCGCGATGGAAATCATCGATGAATTGGAGCCCGTGGGCCGGCAGCTGTACGGAGGTACGGTGGGCTATTTCGGCCGGCGCGGCGACATGGATCAAGCCATCACCATCCGCACGCTGGTGTTCCGGGGCGACGCGTACAGCTATCAGGCCGGCGGCGGCATCGTCGCCGACAGCTCTCCGGATGCCGAATACCAGGAGGTCATGGCGAAGAGCGCCGTGCTGCGGCGGGCGCTCGAGATCGCGGCGGAGGGGATATGAGCGCGCGTCCAAGACTGCTGCTGATCGACAATTACGACTCGTTCACCTACAACCTGGTGCAAGCCTTTCTGATGCTGGGCGCCGAGGTGGACGTGCACCGCAACGACGTCATCTCGGTCGAGGAGGCGCTCGCGCTCGAGCCGACCCATCTGGTGATTTCTCCGGGCCCGGGCGCTCCGCGCGATGCCGGGGTGTCGATGCGCATGATCGAGGCCTTTGCCGGGCGGACTCCGATCCTGGGCGTGTGCCTGGGGCACCAGTCGCTGGTCGAAGTGTTCGGCGGCAGGGTGGTGCGCGCGGGCCGCTTGATGCATGGCAAGACCTCGCCGGTTGCCCACGATGCCAAGGGCGTGTTCGCCGGCATGCCGCAGGACTTCCAGGCGGGACGCTATCACTCCTTGATTGCCGACCCGGCCAGCATGCCGCCGGTGCTCGAAGTGTCGGCGCGCACTGCGCAAGGCGAGATCATGGGGGTTCGCCACCGCTCCCTTCCCATCGAGGGAGTGCAGTTCCATCCGGAAAGCGTCCTGACGCCGGATGGCCCGACCTTGATGGGCAATTTTCTCAAAATTTAGCGCCATGCAGACTCCCCGGCAAATTCTCGACCATCTCGCCGCGGGGCGCGATCTCAGCGAGGCGCAGGCGAGCGCACTGTTGGACCGCTTGACGGCGCCGGATCTTCCTCCCGCCATGGCCGGGGCGCTGTTGGCGGCTCTGCGCTGCAAGGGCGTCACGGCCGCGGAGGTGCGCGGCTTTGCCGGAGCGATGCGCGCGCTGGCGCGCACGCCGGCGTTTCCCCGCGGCAGCGACGCGATCGACATCGTCGGCACGGGCGGGGACGCTTCCGGGAGCCTCAATCTGTCGACGGGCGCGGCGCTCCTCACGGCGGCATGCGGCCTGCCCGTGATCAAGCACGGCAACCGGTCCATGTCGAGCCGCAGCGGCAGCGCCGACCTGATCGAATTGCTCGGTTTCGAACTGCCGTTGGATGAGGCCCGGGCCGCGGAGTGCTTTGCGGCGACGGGCTTCACCTTCCTGTTCGCGCCCTATTTTCATCCGGCGATGAAATCGGTGGCGCCGATCCGCGCCGCGCTCGGCGTGCGCACGGTGTTCAACATGCTGGGACCCTTGACCAATCCCGGCGCGCCTCGCTTCTATCTCATCGGCGCCTACGATGCCGCGGCGGCGGAATTGATCGCCGAGTCGCTGGCCGGCATGGACGCCGAACGCGCGTGGGTGGTGCACGGCGCGGCCGGCTGGGACGAACCGACGCCCATCGGTCCCTTCGTCGCATTCGAGGTGCGGGGGGGCGGCATCCGCAGGCTCGAGGTCGATCCGCGCGATTTCGGACTCGCGCCCTGCGCCCCCGGCGATCTCGCGGGCGGCGAGGCGGCGGTGAACCTGGCCGCCCTGCGCGAGGTGTTCGAGGGCCGCGAGCGCGGCGCCCATCGCTCGGCGCTGCTGCTGCAGAGCGGGCTGGCCCTGCATATCGCCGGCCGCGCCGCGACCATCGAGGAGGGCATCGCAACGGCCGCCTCGGGACTGGATGGCGGCCGCGCCCGGCAATGGCTGCGGCGGCTGGAGGAATTCGCCGCGGGGACGCGCCCATGAGCGGATTCCTGGACGAGATGGCGAGGTCCAGCGAGGCGCGGGTGGTCGCGGCGAAGCGCCGGGAATCGTACGCGGATCTCGCGGCGCGCGCGGCGCGCGCGCCGGCCGCCGCGCGGCTCCGCTTGTCGCCCGGTTTCGACGTCATCGCCGAGCTCAAGCTGCGCTCCCCGGCCGCCGGGCAATTGGGCGACCGCAGTCAGGACCGGCTGGGCCGGATCGCCGACTATGCCCGGGGCGGCGCGGCCGCCGTCTCCGTGCTCACCGAACCGACCAGGTTCGACGGGTCGCTGGACGATCTGCGGGAGGCCGCCGCCGCGCTCGCGCCTCTGGGCGTGCCCGCCATGCGCAAGGATTTCCTGGTGGATCCCTATCAGGTGCTCGAGGCCCGGGCGGCGGGCGCGGGCGGCGTGCTGGTCATCCTGAGAATGTTGCGGCCGGCGCAAATCGCGCAATTGCTGGATACCGCCGCCCGGCAGGGCCTGTTCGTCTTGCTGGAAGCCTTCGATGCCGCGGACCTCGCCGTGGCGCAGACCTTGCTGGCGGCGCGCAGTCCCGGCGAGAACATCCTCATCGGGATCAATTGCCGCGATCTGCAGACCCTGCAGGTGGTGCCGGGTCGATTTGCCGATTTGGCGCCGCTGCTCCCTCGGGGTCCGGTTTGCGTCGCCGAGAGCGGTGTGACCGGCCCGGCCGATGCCTGCGCCATGCGCCGGCTCGGCTACCGGGCCGCCCTGATCGGCACCGCGTTGATGGGCAGCGAGGATCCCGCCGCTCTGCTGCAAAAAATCTTGGGTGAGGCTCGGACAGTGCAACCTTAAATGGCTACACTTTGCACGATGTGGATCAAGATATGCGGCATCACCAGTGCCGATGCCATCGCCGCGGCGGCCGACGCCCGGGTCGATGCCATCGGATTCGTATTCGCGCCGAGCCCGCGCCAGGTGACCCCGGGCCAGGCCGCGCAGCTGGCGGCGCTGGCGCCGCCGGGGATATTGCGAATCGCGGTGGCGCAGCACCCGTTGCAGATGAAGGTCGATGAAATCTGCCGCATCCTCAAGCCCGATTATTTTCAGACCGACGTCGAGGACCTGCGCGAATTGAAGATTCCGGCGCACGTCAAGGTGTTGCCGGTGGTGCGCTTCGGCCGCAAGACACCGAGCCCGCTGCCGGCCCGCATGCTCTTCGAGGGCCCGTCGAGCGGCATCGGCGAAGTGGCCGATTGGGGCCGAGCCGCGGAGCTCGCGCGCCAGACCGAAGTCATTCTCGCCGGAGGCCTGTCGGCGCAAAACGTGGAGGAGGCGATCCAGGTGGTGCGGCCGTTCGGCGTGGACGTGAGCAGCGGTGTGGAAGCGGAGCCGGGCGTCAAGGATCCGGAGAAGATTCACCAGTTCGTGCGCGTGGCGCGCGCCGCCGCGGCGCGCTTGGAAGGTGAGGCGTGAGCTCGCCGGCGGGCGCGCAGCCCGCGCAGGAAGGCGTTTATCCGGACGCGAAAGGCCGCTACGGCGCCTTCGGCGGCCGTTATGTGCCCGAGACTCTCGTGCCCGCGCTGGACCGGCTGCAGGCGGGGGTCACGGAGCATCTCCACAGCCCGGCATTCCAGGCTGAATTCGCGCATGAATTGACGACCTGGGTGGGTCGTCCGACGGCGCTGTCCTTCGCGCCGACGCTGAGCCGGCGCTGGGGCGCGGAGGTGTGGCTGAAGCGCGAGGACCTGGCCCATACCGGAGCGCACAAGATCAACAATGCCGTGGGCCAGACGCTGCTCGCGAAGCGCCTGGGCGCGAAGCGCATCATTGCGGAAACGGGCGCCGGACAGCACGGGGTCGCGAGCGCGGCGGCGGCCGCGAGGCTCGGCATGCCCTGCGTGGTCTACATGGGAGCGGTGGACGTCGAGCGCCAGGCGCCGAACGTGGGGCGCATGAAGCTGCTCGGCGCGACCGTGGTGCCGGTCACGAGCGGCGACCAGACGCTGCGGGCGGCCATCGACGAGGCGCTGCGGGATTGGGTGTCCGATCCGGACGGCACGTTCTACGTGCTGGGGTCGGCCGTGGGTCCTCACCCCTATCCCTATCTGGTTCGGGAGCTGCAGTCGGTGATCGGCCGCGAGGCGCGCACGCAAATGCTCGAATACGCAGGCGCACTTCCCGACGTGGCGGTGGCCTGCGTCGGCGGCGGATCGAACGCCATCGGTTTGTTCCACCCGTTCCTCCAGGATGCGGCGGTGCGGTTGCTGGGCGTGGAAGCGGGCGGCCGCGGCGCCGGGCTCGGCGACAACGCGGCGTCGCTCACCTTCGGGACTCCGGGCGTGCTGCAGGGCAGCTACACGCTGATTCTTCAGGATGCATTCGGCCAGGTTCGGGAAACGCATTCGGTGTCCGCGGGTCTCGACTACTCGGGAGTGGGCCCGGAACACGCGTACCTCATGAAGAGCGGCCGGGTGGCCTACGAGTCGGCCACGGACGACGAGGCGCTGGATGCGCTGATGGAGTGTGCGAGGTCCGAGGGCATCCTGCCCGCCATCGAGACGGCCCATGCCATCTTCGGCGCGCGCCGCTATGCGCAAGCCCATCCCGGCGCGCGGATCTTGATCGGATGTTCCGGCCGCGGCGACAAGGACATGCCGATCCTGCAGCGCACGGTGCTGGAAGGTCTGTAGGACTCATGAAACCTCGCGACCAGATCTCGGCCGCCATCAGAAACGCCACCGCGCGCGGCAGGCCCGCGCTGGTGGGCTTTCTCACCGCCGGCTTTCCGAATCGGCGTCAATTCAACGACCACCTGGCCGCCGTCGCGAGCGTGTGCGACGTGGTCGAGATCGGCGTGCCGTTCAGCGATCCGATGGCGGACGGCACCACCATCCAGCGGGCGAGCTTCGTGGCCCTGGCCGATGGCGTGACGCTGCCGTGGATATTGCAGCAGACCCGGGCGCTGGCCAAGCCGCGCGCTCCGATTCTCCTGATGAGCTACTTGAATCCCTTGCTCCAGCACGGCCTCGACAAGCTGCCGCGCGACGCCGCCGAGGCCGGCGTCGCGGGCTTCATCGTCCCGGATCTGCCGTACGAGGAAAGCGCGGATTTGCAGGCGGCGCTGGACCGCGAGGGCCTCGCCCTGGTGCAGATGGTCACGCCCGTCACGCCGCCCGAACGCCTGGAGATGCTGTGCCGGTCCGCGCAGGGCTTCGTGTACGCGGTCACGATGACCGGCACCACCGGCAAATCAACCGCGGTTCCCGACGGCGTTCTCGAGTACATGGACCGGGTCAAGCGCTGCTCGGCCGTTCCGGTGTGCGCGGGATTCGGCATTCGCTCGCGCGAACAGGTCGCGCGGTTCGCGCCCCACGTCGACGGCGTGGTGGTCGGCTCGGCGCTGGTGGAGGTGCTGGAGCGGGGCGAGGACGTGCGCGCGTTTCTCGAATCGCTGCGCTGAACGGGTAGCGGCCGGCGCCGCATTGATCGGGGCGGGAGGACTCTTGAAGCGAGTGTATCGGGCCGCGTCCCTGCTGCAGGTTGCCCACGCCCGCAACGTGCTCATCACGGCCGGCATCCGCTGCGAGCTGCGCAATCAGTACCTGGCGGGCGCGATGGGCGACCTGCCGATGATCGAAACCTGGCCCCAGCTGTATGTCGACGATGCGGACGAGCGCTTCGCGTTGAGCGCGTTGGCGCGGGCGGCGGCGGCCCCCAGCGGCACGCCCTGGACTTGCCCCCATTGCGGCGAGGAGCTCGAGCCGCAATTCACGCAATGCTGGCGCTGCGGCTCCGAGGGAGCTCCGGGCGGCCCGGCATGAACGCCGCACGCTGCAATAAGTGAAACCCGGTGTCGGACAAACACCGACATTGAAAATCGCATAATCTGAGCCGAGGTTCAGCGGTCCACTCTGGTCAATCGCGCCGGCAGGAGGTACTAATGAACGCCATGGCCGGTGGAGATGAATGCCGCGCGCTTAGTCGGCAGCCTCGACTTGCCAACACAAGGGATGGACGCTTGCCACGCGTCGGTGCGCAACAGCGGCAGCGGATCAGGAGAGAGTGTCAGTGTCACGAGTATTGATCGCCGACGATCACGCGGTCGTTCGCGCCGGATTCAAGCAGTTTCTGGAGGCGGATTCCACCATCACCGCCGTGGGGGAGGCGGCCAGCGGCAACGAGACGCTCGATCTGCTGCGCCAACAGGACTGGGACCTGGTGCTGCTCGATATTCACATGCCGGATCGCAGCGGCTTGGACATTCTGCGGCACATACAAACCGGCCATCCGAACGTGCGGGTGTTGGTGATGAGCGGACTGCCGGAGCAGCAGTACGCGGTGAACGTGCTGCGCGCGGGCGCCAGCGGCTACCTGTCGAAGGACAGCGCGCCGGAGGAACTCATGAAGGCGGTGCGCACGGTGCTGTCGGGACGGCGCTACGTGAGCGCGGCTCTCGCGGAGATCCTGGTCGCCGACCTCGACGGCGCCGGCGACAAGCCCCTGCATGCGCGGCTTTCCACCCGCGAATTCCAGATCTTCTGCAAGCTGGCGACCGGACGGGGGGTGTCGGACATCGCCAATGAGCTGAGTCTCAGCGTCAAGACGGTGAGCACGTACCGCAGCCGGATCCTGGAGAAGATGAGCTTCAGTGCGAACGCGGACATCACCTCCTATGCCCTGCGCAACGGACTGATTCAGTGAGCGCGCACTGACGTGAACGCCAAGCCCGTGGACGCGGTTTCGACGGCGCCGGGGCTGCGCGTCCTGCTCGTGGAGGACTCGAAGGTGCTGACCGAACGGCTGGCCGAGGCGATCCGGCAGATACCCGAGGTCGAGCTGATCGGCACCGCGGACACGGAAGCGGGGGCGCTGGAGGCGATCAGACGCTACCGCGTGGACGTCGTCATCCTGGATCTGCACTTGAGGCAGGGCACCGGATTCGGCGTGATGCGCGGCCTCGCGGCCGCGCCGGTGAAGCCGCAAGTCATCGTTCTCACCAACTACGATTTACCCGAATACAAGCATGCGGCGCTGGCGCTCGGCGCGACGCATTTCTTGGACAAGGCGCGGGACTACGGCAGGCTGCCGGAAGTCCTGCACGAGATGTGCGCGGCGAGCATCGCGAACCGCTCGCATTGACTGCGCCCGGGGCGCCTCAGGCGGCCGGCACCGCCTCGGGCGGCTCGTTGAGCAACATGCTGGCCATTGGAATGCGTGCCGTCACCATCGTGCCGCCGCCTGGCGGAGCTTCGATGTCCCACACGCCGCCCAACGCGGCGATCCGATGCTTCATCGACGCCAAGCCGTGGGACATGATGTGGTGCAGTCGATTCGGTGAGATGCCCATGCCATCATCGCTGATCCGCAGCACGAAGGTGTCCGGCTGTACGTCGACGGTCAGATTCGCCGAGGTGGCTTCGGCATGCTTCATGACGTTCATCAGCGCCTCCTGAGCGACCCGGAACACGCCGATCGCGGCGTCGGGACTGAACTTCATCTCGGTCTCCGGAATGGTCTCGCTGCAGATCAGCCCCTTGCGCCGGCACGATTCCCTGAATTGCCAGCGCAATGCAGCAAATAGCCCCATGTTGTCGAGCAGCGTGGGACGCAGCTCCTCGACCACCCGGCGCTTGAGGTCCACGCCCGCGCTCAGCGATTCATGGATCCGCTTGAATCGCTGTTCGATGGCCGGGTCGCACGTCGGCAGGCGCTGCTGCAGCCAGGACAAATCCATTCGCGCGGCGACCAGCAGGCCGCCCAGTTCATCATGCAGCTCCCGCGACAGGGCGGCCTTCTCCATCTCGGAAACCCCCTGCAGATGGGTCGATAGCGCCGTCAGTTCCCGAGTGCGCTCGGCGACCTGGCGCGCGAGTTCGCGTTTCTGATCGCGCAGGTCGATCGCCTGTCGGGCGCGCCGGCGCATATCGCCGTACACCAGCGCTGTTGCGAGCAGCACCAGGCCGATGTTCAGAATGAATCCCCCGAGGGTGATCCACCGGGACATTTGCAGGTCCGACCGCCAGCGTTCCGTGGCCGCGGACAGCTCCTCGCCCTGTCTCTGACGCAGCACCGCGACGTTCGCGAGAATCTCCTCGGTCGTGTGCCGCCCCTGGTCGGTTCGGGTGGCCGTCAGCTCGGGGCTGAGGCCGGCCTTGCGGTAGAGCGCCACGGTGTCATCCAGCTCGGCCAACTTGTCGCGCGACAGCTCCCGGAGGCGGCCGATCCGTTGATTGGGCTCGAGGTCTTGCACATAGGTCTGGCGCAGGCGCTCCAGCGCCGGGCCGACCTGGGCCGCTGCTGCCGTGTAGTGCTGAAGATAGGAATCCTTGCCGGTGAGGAGGTAGCCTCGCTGCTCGGACTCGGCATCGGCGATCAGCGCCAGGAACTCATCCAGCGCTTGTTCGCGGTCCTGCGGCCGGTGAATCCGCATGTCGGCCGCCGTCAGCCGCGATTGGCCCGCGGCGGCGAGTAGGAAGAGTCCGATGAGAAATCCGATCAGCAGCACCGGGGGCAGGACGATGTACCACCGGCCGATCTCGCCCAATTCCTCGCCCAGGATTTTCATGTGACAATCACCGCTGTCCGTTCATAGTCTATCATGGGGGACACGCCGGCATGCGGCGCCGCGGCAGGTTCGGCGAGGCCGTCCGGCCAATGCCATCAACGGGGCACCTTTAAAGGAGACAGACTCATGGATCATTCAGGGACAGCTGGAGAAGCGCGCGTATTCCGCCGCATCGATGAAGCCGTCGGCGACGTCAAGCAAGCGGCCGCCGAGGAGATCAAGAATTTGATCTCCGATGTGGAAGACCTGCTTGCCAAGATCGCCGAGTTCGACGATTCCGACGTGGCGAAGCTGCGCACCCGCGTCATGCGCGCCGTGGACTCCGCCAAGGAGACTCTTGCTCAAAGCACCGATACGGTGCGGCGGCAGGCGCAGCGGGCGGCGGCAACCGCCGACGACTACGTGCACGAGAGCCCCTGGCAGGCGGTGGGCATTGCGGCCCTGGTCGGCGCCGTCGTGGGCATCTTGGCAGCGCGACGACCTTAAGCTCATGCCGATGCGTTTGTTGTGGTCACTGACGCGGGCCGCACCCGCCCTGTTGCGCCACCTGGCAGGCTACGCGGAACTCGTGAGCGAGGATCTGGCGCAGATGCAGCGCGATCTCGGGGCGCGGTTCGTGGCGGCCGCGATACTCGGGATGAGCGCTTTTTTCGTGATACTTTCAGGATGCCTGCTGATCCTCGCGCTGACCTGGGATACGCCGCATCGCGTGGCCGCCATCGTCTGGATGGGCGCGGCGTTCCTGGTGGTGGCCGTCGTGGCGGCGGTGATTCACTCGAATATGCGCGCGGCGCAGGCGCCCTTCCTGCAATCGGTCCGGCGCGAGTGGCAGGAAGATCGATTGATCCTGGAACAGCTGCTCTCCTCCGATGAGTGACCCATGAGCGACCTTGACGTAGCACGAAGCGAAACCCTGACCCGGCTGGCGCAGTCCCGCGCCGAGCTCCTGAGGCTTCTGGTGGAGCCCGAGCTGGAACAGGCCGGCGATGCGGCGCCCGGTGCGGGACGCTCGCGCCGGGATTTCCCGCGCAGCCGCACCATGCGGGCGCTCATGACGGGCCGCGGCATCGGGACGCTGGGAGCGATGATCGGCGGCCTCTTTATGGCGCGACCCGCGCTCGCGCTGAGATTGCTGCGTCTGATTCCGGCGGGCATGATATCCCGCATGCTGCTCGGCAAGGCCCTGGCGGCGTTCCGCGCCTCGGGCGAGTTGCGCCGCTAGCCGGGCCTGCCGCGTCACACGCCCGGCGGCTTCGCGCCGCGCTGCCGGACGGCCAGGACGATCGACGCTGCCACCTGGGCCCACCCGAACCACGCATGCCGCCCGGAAAGAGCGAGCCACAGCAGCCCCGAGACCCAGAGGATGCCGGCGGCGATCGCCGCGTCCCTCCGGCCGTTGGCGCGCGCGAGATCGCCGCGCAGCCGCGCGAGCTCGGCGTCGTCGATCTTGATCCGCAGCCGCCCCTCCGACGCCTCGCGCACGAAGGTTTGAAACAGCTGCGGCACCTGCTTCAGCGCCTCGATGGTATCGGGAAGTTGCGTGCGCAACTGGCGCAGCACCGTGCGCGGGCTCATGCGCTCGCGCATCCAGGAGCGCAGGATGGGCTGCGCCGTCTTCCATAGATCGAGCTCCGGATACAATTCGCGCCCCAGGCCCTCGATGTTCAGCAGCGTCTTCTGCAGCAGCATCAGCTGCGGCTGTATTTCCATGTCGAAGCGGCGCGCGACCTCGAACAGCCGCAACAGCACCTGCGCGAAGGATATCTCCTTGAGGGGCTTGTTGAAGATCGGCTCGCACACCGTGCGCACGGCCGACTCCAGTTCGTCGATGCGGGTTCCCCGCGGCACCCAGCCCGATTCGACGTGCAGGGCCGCGACCCGGGCGTAGTCGCGGGCGAAGAACGCGAGGAAATTCTCGGCGAGGTAGTGCTGATCCCGGGGTTGCAGCGTGCCGACGATCCCGAAATCGACCGCCGCGTAGCGGGGATTTTCCGGGTCGTCGATTTGCACGAAGATGTTGCCGGGGTGCATGTCCGCGTGGAAGAAGTTGTGCCGGAAGACCTGCGTGAAGAATATTTCGACGCCGTTCTCGGCCAGCTTCGCGATGTTCGTGCCGCGCGCGCGCAGCTCGTCGAGCCGGCTGACGACGATGCCCTTGATGCGTTCCATCACCATGACGTTGGTGCGGCAATGATCCCAGTAGACGCGCGGCACGTAGAGCAGGTTCGAGCCCGAAAAGTTCCGCTTCAGCTGCGCGGCATTCGCCGCTTCGCGCATCAGGTCGAGCTCGTCCAGGATGGTCTTGCGGTACTCGCGCACCAGCTCGGTCGGGCGCAGCCGCCGCGACTGCACCCAGTACTGGTCGGCCAGCGCGGCGAGCGCGTCCATGACCTCGAGATCCAGGTCGATGATCTCGTGCATCCCGGGCCGCAGGATCTTGACCACCACGTCCTCGCCGCCGAGCAGGGTCGCGGCGTGCACCTGCGCGATGGAGGCCGCCGCGAGCGCGGTGCGGTCGAAGCTGGAGAAGATCTCCGCGAGCCCGGCGCCCAAGGCCTCCTCGACGGCCGCGGCGGCGACGTCGCCGGGAAAGGGCGGCACGCGGTCCTGAAGTCTCACCAGTTCGTCCGCGATGTCGGCCGGAATGAGATCCCGGCGCGTCGACACCGCCTGCCCGAACTTGACGAAGATGGGGCCCAGCTCCTCGAGCGCCAGCCGCAGCCGCTCGCCGCGCGTGCGGCCCTCGCTGCGCTGGAACCACGTCCAGGGCGAGAGGTAGAACAGGAAGCGGAAGGGCCGGTACAGGTGCGTGGCGCGTATGAAATCGTCCAGGCCATGGCGGACCAGCGCGCGCTGAATGGACAGCAGCCGGACCGCGACCCGCAGGCGCATCAGAGCACGCCCCTCTGCCGCCGCTCGAGCCGTGCCACGCGCGCTTCGATCCGGTCCGCGGCCTCGCGCGCCCGGTCGACGCCCTCCAGGAATTCGTCGAGCTCGTGCCTGCCCACCACGTCGCGCCCTTCCTCCTGGAGGTACTCCGCGACGTTCTCGAGCGCCGTGCGCCCGGCGCTGCGCGCCCATCCGGCCGCCCGGCGCGCGAACAGGGACAGGCGCCGCGCCGGGAGGTCGCCCACGAGCCGGGACAATTCTTCCTCGAGGTCCGGTCGCGCAGCGGCGATGAGCTTCTGGTATGCGCTGGCGATCTCCGCGTCGCCGTGCACGGCGATGCCGGCGGATGCGGCCGCGCGGCCGCCGCCCTCGCTCCCCAGGGCGAGGTTCAGGAGCGCGAGCGGCGATCCTGAGATGGTCGCGGCCGGTTCCGCGTCCGCAGAGCCGGCGGCGGCGAGCATGAGCTTGCCGCCGCTCACGCCGGCGCGAATCGGGGCGATGCCCTCGATGTCGATGCGCACCGCGGTGCCATGCAGGCGGGCCGCCAGCGTCTCGGCTCGCGCCGATGATTGAACGCCTCGATTCAGCGCAGCCTCGACGGCGGCGAGCCACACAGGGGTTGCGGGCATGTCAGATCTTGTACCCGCGATGCAAAGCGACGATGCCGCCGCTGAGATTGTGGTAACGGGTCAGGCCGAAACCCGCGGTGCGGAACATCTCGAGCAAGGTCTCCTGATCCGGGTGCATGCGGATGGATTCGGCCAGGTAGCGGTAGCTGCCGGCGTCGCCCGCGACGAGGTTTCCCAGGACCGGCAGCACGTTGAAGGAATACGCATCGTAGAGCGGTTTGAGGCCGGGAGCGACCGGAGTCGAGAATTCGAGCACCAGGAGCTGGCCGCCCGGCTTCAGGACGCGGTGCATGGCTTGCAGCGCGGCGGCCTTGTCCGTGACGTTCCGCAGGCCGAAGCCGATGGTCACGCAATCGAACGAATCGTCGGCGAAGGGCAGGCGCTCGGCGTCCGCCACCAGGCATTCGGCGTTGGCCGCGAACCCCGCGTCGAGCAGCCGGTCGCGTCCCCGCTCCAGCATGCTGAGGTTGATGTCGGACAGCACCACCCGGCCTTCCCTCCCCACTTGCCGCAGCATGCCGAGCGCCAGGTCCCCCGTGCCGCCCGCGACGTCCAGCGCATGCTGCCCCGGCTTGAGTCCGGTGAGCGCGAGCGTGAATCGCTTCCAGAGCCGGTGCACGCCGAACGACATCAGATCGTTCATGATGTCGTACTTGCCCGCGACCGATGCGAATACCGAACGGACGCGCCCGGCCTTCTCGGACCGGGCGACTCTTTCAAATCCGAAATCGACAGTGGGGCCGGGATCGTTCATGGGGCTCCTCGATGGTTCGCCTGGCATTGTAGCCGACAGGCTCCTAGGGAGGCGCGCGCGCCGCCGCGCAGCGCTCGCGGTAGCGGGCCCAGTTGGCCGCGGCGTTGCGCCCCAATTCGCGCAGCAGGCTCCACGAATACAGGCCGGTGCTGTGCCCGTCGTCGAAGATCAGCCGGACCGCGTAGTTGCCGATGGGCTCGATTCCCGTGATCCGGACGTCCTGCTTGCCCGTCACCAGCACCCCCTCGCCGGCGCCGTGACCCTTGACCTCGGCCGACGGCGAAAATACCCGCAGGTACTCGAACGGCAGGTCGTAGCGGGCGCCGTCGTCGAAGCTCACCTCGAGGACGCGCGATGCCGTGCGCAGCTTGATTTCCAGCGGTTGCGGCATGATGGGGCCCCTCGGGCTACAGGATGTACCGCGACAGGTCCTGGTCGCGCGACAACTCGCCCAGATTGCCCTCCACGTAGGCACGGTCGATCAGCACGTGCGTGCCGCTGCGATCGGCTGCGTCGAAGGACACCGACTCCAGGAGGCGCTCCATGACGGTATGCAGGCGCCGCGCGCCGATGTTCTCGGTGCGTTCGTTCACCTCGAAGGCAACCTCGGCGAGCCGTTGCACGCCGGAGGCGTCGAAATCCAGCGAGACTCCCTCGGTCTGCAGCAAGGCCGAATATTGCCGGCACAGGGAAGCGTCCGGTTCCGTCAATATCCGCACGAAGTCCTGAACCAGCAAGGGATCGAGCTCGACGCGGATCGGCAGCCGGCCCTGCAGTTCCGGTATGAGATCGGACGGCTTCGACATGTGGAAGGCGCCCGAGGCGATGAACAGGACGTGATCGGTCTTCACGGTCCCGTACTTGGTGTTCACCGTGCATCCCTCGACCAAGGGCAGCAGGTCGCGCTGCACTCCCTCGCGCGACACGTCCGCTCCCAGGGTCTCCTGCCGCCGCGCGATCTTGTCGATCTCGTCGATGAACACGATGCCGTTCTGCTCGGCGTTCTCGACGGCGCGCGACTTCAGTTCCTCCTCGTTGATCATTTTCGCCGCTTCCTCGTCGATCAGGAGCTTCAGCGCCTCCTTGATCTTGAGTTTGCGCTGCCGGCTGCGGCCGCTCCCGAGATTCTGGAACATCCCCTGGAGTTGCTGGGTCATCTCCTCCATGCCGGGCGGCGCCATGATCTCCACGCCCACCGGCATGGCCCGCACCTCGATCTCGATCTCCCGGTCGTCTATGGACCCTTCGCGCAGCATCTTGCGAAAGCGCTGGCGCGTGTCGCCGTCGCGAGGCGCCGTGTCGCTGGTGAATCCCGCCTGCGCCCGGGGTAGGAGCGCATCGAGAACGCGCTCCTCGGCGGCATCCGCGGCCCGGTAGCGCACCTTGGACATCTCCTCTTCCCGCGTCATTTTGACGGAGATGTCGACAAGATCGCGAATGATCGAGTCAACTTCCCGCCCAACATAGCCGACTTCGGTGAATTTCGTGGCTTCGACCTTGATGAAGGGCGCCCGCGCCAGCTTGGCGAGGCGCCGCGCGATCTCGGTCTTTCCCACGCCCGTGGGGCCGATCATGAGGATGTTCTTGGGCGTGATCTCCGGCCGCAGACTTTCCGCGACCTGTTGGCGGCGCCACCGGTTACGCAGCGCAATGGCGACCGCGCGCTTGGCCGCCTGCTGGCCCACGATGTGCTTGTCCAACTCCTCGACGATTTCCCGGGGCGTCATTTGCGACATCAAAGCTCTTCGATCGTCAGGTGGCGGTTGGTGTAGATGCAGATGTCCGCCGCGATGTTGAGCGAGCGCTCCACGATATCGCGCGCCGGCAGCGGGGTGGCCTGCAGCAGCGCCAGCGCCGCGGCTTGGGCGACGCTCCCTCCCGAACCGATGGCGATCAGGTCGTGCTCCGGCTCGATCACGTCGCCGTTGCCCGAGACCACGTAGGTGCTGTCCGAATCCGCGATGCACAGCAGCGCCTCGAGCCGGCGCAGGCTCCGGTCGCTGCGCCAGTCCTTGGCCAGCTCGATGGCGGCCCGCGTCAGATTGCCGAATTTCTCGAGCTTGCCCTCGAAGCGCTCGAACAGCGTGAACGCGTCGGCGGTGCCGCCCGCAAAGCCGGCGACGATCTTGCCGCCGTAGAGTCTGCGCACCTTGCGGGCATTGCCCTTCATGACGGTCTGTCCGAGGGTTACCTGGCCGTCGCCGCCAACGGCCACGCGGCCGTCCCGCCGCACGGCGAGTATGGTGGTTCCATAGAGGCGGTCTGGATGATGCAGCATGTGAACCTAAGGACTGTGGGGTCGGGGATGCGCGTTTCAAGCGCCGGGCGGCCGCCGCCGGGCACGGGGATGGGCGGCGTCGTACACCTTGGCCAGGTGCTGAAAATCCAGGTGGGTGTAGATCTGCGTGGTGCCGATGTCGGCGTGGCCCAGCAATTCCTGCACTCCGCGCAAATCGGAGCTCGATTCGAGGAGGTGCGAGGCGAATGAATGGCGGAACATGTGCGGATGTACGTGCTGCGCCAATCCCGCGCGCCGTGCCCAGGCGGCCACGCGCAGCTGCACCGCCCGCGGGGTCAGGCGCCTGCCCCCGCGGCCGACGAACACCGCGGCGCCGCGCTCGGGCAGCGTGCCGCGCTCCTGCAGCCAGCGTTGCAGCGCTTCCACGGCGCGGCGGCCGATCGGCACGATCCGCGTCTTGCCGCCCTTGCCGTCGACGCGGACGGTGCGGTCCGCGAGGTCGATGGAGGGCAGATCCAGGCTCGTCAATTCCCCCAGGCGCAGCCCGGACGAGTAGAACAGCTCCATGATCGCCTTGTCGCGCACCGACAGCGTGTCGTCGACCCGAAATTCCAGCAGGCGTGCCATCTGATCCGCGTCGAGGGTCGTGGGCAGGCGCTTCCTGGATTTGGGCGCGCGCACCTCGTGCGCCGGGTTCAGCGGGCAGCATCCCTCGCGCAAGAGGTAGGCGTAAAACGTCCGCACCGCCGACAGCCGCCGCTGGATGCTGCGCGGCGCGAGGCCGCCGGCGTGTTCGGCCGCGGCGAACGCGCGCAGCGTGCCGTTATCGAGCTGCTCCCACGCGCCGATGCCGCGGCGGCCGCAATACTGGGACAGACGTTGCAGATCGCGCCGATAGGCCGCCGCCGTGTGGGTGCTCACGCGGCGCTCCCGCGTCAGATGTCCGACGAAGCGGTCGATCCACGCGCCCTGGTCCGCGGTCGCCATGGCGCCATCGGGTCAGCGAATCAGCGCGTACGTCACGAGCTCGCCGATCCGCGAGAGAAATTCCGTGCTCATCGCCGGATGGAAACGTTCCGCATCGCTCGCGCCGATCGCCAGGAGCCCGAGCGCGCCCTTGGGGCCCAGCGGAGTGAGGGCCACCGAGCCGATTTCGATGGAATCCTTCCCGAAGAGATAGTCACGCTGCGCGTCGCGGACTTGTCCGCAGCGGGGCTTGCCCGACTGCAGCAGCGTCTCGAACGTCTTGATCTCGGGGCTGCCGATGGTGTCGGCGCGCAGAAATCGGCCGGTGGCTGCGGCTTCGAGGGATCCGGCCTCTTCGAGAAACAGCACCAGGACCGCATGCAGGGCGCCGAAATCCTCGCGCAGCGACGTTTCGACCGCACCGACGGTGTCGAGCAGGCTGCGGGCCCTGATCAATCTCTGGCTCAGGCGATGAATTCGATCGGCCAGGGCGTCATTGGCGCGGGCCACATCGACCAGATCCTTCAACTTGCGCTCCAGGGACTGGTTGCGCTCGCGCAGCACTTCGACCTGCCGCTCGACCAGGCTCACCGTCGCGCCGGCGTCCCGCAGGTGCGGCAGCCGAAGCTTCGCGAGCAACGGCCCATTGCGCTCGAAGAAGTCCGGGTACGCCTGGAGGTACTCGGCGACGTTCAGGTCGTTCAAGGTGTCCTGCTTGACACCGCGTGCTTGACTCGTCGTCATGGTTCAACTCCGTACGTTCGATGTGACAGCCGCGCGCCAGGCAGGAGCATATCACTGTGGCCTTGGCCTATCATTCGGTTCCGGGGGTTGCGCAACACCGCCTCTGGTTTTACTTTACGGAAAACAACAACGCTGAGGGATTATGCGCCATGTAATGGTCTTGAACGCGAAGGGCGGCTGCGGGAAGAGCACACTGTCCACGAACATTGCGGTTTTTTTCGCGAGGGAGGGACAGGAGGTCTGCATCGCGGACTACGATCCCCAGCGCTCGAGCCTGGATTGGCTGGCGCAGCGGCCATCCGACCTGCCGCGGATCAGCGGCGTCCCGGCCTACGAGGAGGGCCTGCGCGGCGTGCCGCGCGCCACGGAAGTCCTGGTGATCGACGCGCCGGCCCGGGTGCACGGCGTGGAGCTCAACGAACTGGTTCGGCGCGCCGAAACCATCATCATTCCCGTGCTGCCTTCCAGTGTGGACATGAAGGCCTGCGGTCATTTCATGGCGGAATTGCTGGAAATCGGCAAGGTGTCCCGCAAACAGGCCCGGCTCGGGCTGGTCGCGAATCGCGTTCGCGAATACACGCTGATCTACGAGGAACTCGATCAGTATCTCTCCAAGCTCAAGGTCCCTTACCTCGGCTGCCTGCGCGAGGCTCAGAATTACGTCCGGGCGTATTCGCGCGGCATGGGCGTGCTCGAGCTTCCCGAGTATCTGGCCGCCCCGGACTGGAAGCAGTGGGAGCCGATCTGCGAGTGGCTGGGCAGCAAGCGCAGCCAGCCCACCTAGACGCGGCCCGCGAGCCGGACCCCGGGGTCCGGTGCGGCCGGCCGCATGGTAAGGTTGCCCGGCGAGGACCCCCACGGTGCGCGTCAGTCTGACCAACTCCGATCGCAGTTTCAGTGCCGCACCCGGGCAGACCGTGCTCGAGGCGGCGCTCGCTGCCGGGCTGAACCTCCCGCACAGCTGCAAGGGCGGCAGCTGCGGAGCCTGCCGCGCCCGCCTGCTGCGGGGTGCGGTGACCTACCCCCATGGCGCGCCGCTCGGGCTGTCCGACGCCGAGACGCAAGAAGGGTACGTTCTGCTGTGCCAGGCCCGCGCCTCGACCGATCTGCTCCTCGATGCATTCGAACCGCGAACTCCCGATGCCGTGGAGATCAAGCGGCTGCCCGGCCGTATCGAGCGCGTCGAGCGGCTGGCGCACGATGTGCTGGCCGTGTTCCTGAAACTGCCGGCCGCGGAGCCGCTGTCCTTTCAGGCCGGCCAATACATCGACATCATGCTGCCGGGCGGGCGGCGGCGCAGCTTCTCCATCGCCTCGCCGCCGCACGACTCGCGCCTGCTCGAGTTGCACGTGCGGCGAGTTCCGGGCGGCGAACTCACCGAAAGGCTGTTCGGCGCGAATGCCCGCGGCACCCTGCTGTCGATCGAGGGTCCGCTCGGCCAGTTCGCCTACCGGCCTGCGGCCCGGGAGGTGCCCATGCTGATGGTCGGCGGCGGCACCGGACTCGCCCCGCTGCAGAGCATCCTGCGGCATGTGATCGAGAACGGCTCGAATCGCCGGATGATGCTGTACTGGGGGGTGCGTGCCGAGCGTGACCTCTATGCGCACCGCGAGCTTCAGGGCCTGGCGGGCCGCCACGGCAATTTTCTCTACCAGCCGGTGCTCTCCGAGCCCGGCGTCGATTGGGCGGGCCGGCGCGGCTTGGTGCATGAGGCGGTGCTGCAGGATCTGCGCAGTCTCGACCGGCATGACATTTACGCGAGCGGACCGCCGGCCATGATCGAGGCCGTGCGCAGGGAGTTCGCGCTGCGCGGGGCCGACCCCGGGCGATTGTTCTTCGACTCCTTCGACTACGCGCCGGATGCGCTCGAGCGCCAGCGGACGATGGCGGCCACCAAATCGTGATCCTCGGCTGACTCGGCTTGCAGAATCGGCGCCTCGAGGCCGCTGGCGCGCAGCGCCCCGGCCACCCGGGCGCCGGGCACCAGCCAATGCGCTCGCTCGAGTTCGCGGCGCAGGTCCGCGTCGGGAATCTGCAGCAATCCGGCCGCGGTCTCGGCGCTCGTGGCCGTGATGATCTGAATCTCGCCGGCCCGCAATCTGGCCGCGATCGAACCGAGTTCCGCGGCGCCGTGTGCGGCGGCCTCGCGCCGGTACACGGGGGCGATGTCGACGTGCGCCCCGCGCCGGGTCAGTTCCTCCCGCAACAGCTCGCGGCCGTGCAGGCCTGTGACGATCAACACCCGCCGTCCAGCGAGGTTTGCAAGCCGCGGATGCGCCAGCAGGCCTTCGGAGTCGAAGCGGCCGGCGGGAGTCACCGCGGCGGGCCGGCCGGCTGCTTCGAGCGCGCGCGCCGTGGCGGGGCCGATGGCGGCAAGCGCGGCGCCGGGCAGGCGCTCGAGCAGCGCCGCGCCGAATCGCACCGCATTGGCGCTGGTGAAGATCACGAGATCAAAGGGCTGCGATGCCATCGGGCCGGCAGCGAATTCGTGGGCGCCGGGCACCGGCTCGATGCCGATGGCGGGCAGCCGCACCGCGACGGCGCCCTCGGCCTCCAGCAGGGCGCACAACCGTTCGGCTTGCTGCACGGGCCGGGTGACCAGGACTCCGACGCCTTGCAGCCGCGGCATGTTCAGCCGGCGCGAAGCCGTTCCAGGAGATCGTCCGCGCCGGCGGCCAGCACGCGATCCGCCAGCGCTTCCCCGAGGGCGCGCGGATCTCCGGCGTCGCCGGTGATGCGATCGCGCAGCACCCGCGACCCATCGGGCTCCGCCACCAGTCCGTGCAACGTCAATCGAGGGCCGTCCAGGTTTGCGTGGGCGGCAATCGGCGACTGGCAGCTGCCGCCGAGGCGGCCGGCGAATGCGCGCTCGGCGTCCATGGCGGCGCGGGTCGGCGCATCGTCCAGGACTGCGAGCAGCGCCCGGGTGGGCGCATCGTCGCGGCGGCATTCGATGCCGATGATCCCCTGACTCACCGCGGGCAGACACACGTCCGGGTCCAGTCGCGCCGTGATACGGGACTCCCAACCCAATCGGATGAGTCCGGCGCAGGCCAGGATGATGGCATCCAGCTCGCCGTCGTCCAGCCGCCGCAGGCGGGTATCGACGTTGCCCCGCAGCGTTTCGATCCGCAGGTCCGGGCGCGCCGACAGCATCTGGGCTTGGCGCCGCAGGCTCGACGTGCCCAGCCTCGCGCCCTGCGGCAGGTCCGCGACGCGCGACGCCTTGGGCGTGAGCAGTGCATCGCGCGGATCGGCGCGGGGCAGCACGGCGGCGATCAAGAATCCCTCCGGCAGGTCACTGGGCACGTCCTTCATCGAATGCACGGCGATGTCCGCCCGGCGCTCTTCGATCGCCACTTCGAGTTCCTTGATGAACAATCCCTTGCCGCCGATGGCGGCGAGGCTGCGGTCCTGGATCCGGTCGCCCTTGGTCGATATCGGCACCATGCCGATGTCGAGGCCCGCGTGCGCGTGGCGCAACAGGCCGGCCACGTGCTCGGCCTGCCACAGCGCGAGCCGGCTCTTGCGGGTCGCTATCCGCAGCGGGGGAGTCGCAGGCGCGCTCACGGCGCGGCGGCCGGCGCGGCGGGAAACAGCGCCGTCTTCAGGCGGTAGATCGCCGAGATGTCCTCGTCCGCGTAGCCGAGAGCGATCAATTCCTCATAGCTTGCCAGCGTCGATTCGACCACCGGCAGCACGGCACCGCGCCTGGCCGCCATGTCGCGGCAGATGCGCAGGTCCTTGTCGTGCAGGCGCACGCGAAAGCCGGCGGGAAAACGGTTGTTGGCCATGAAGGGCGCCCGGTTCACGAAGTACCAGCTCGAGCCCGCGCCCTTGCCCAAGGTCTCGATGAGGCGCTCGAGCGGCAGGCCTTCCGCGTGCGCGAACGCCATGGCCTCGCCGACCGCCTGGATGATTCCGGCGCACATGATCTGGTTGGTGGCCTTCGCCGCCTGGCCGGCGCCGCTCGGACCGAAGTGGGCGACGGTCTTGCCCATGCTTTGCAGGATCGGCTTCGCCCGCTCGAACACCCCTTCATCGCCGCCGCACATGATGGCGAGCGACGCCGTGCGGGCGCCCTCGACGCCCCCGCTCACCGGGCAGTCGAGAAAGCCGACGTTCAGGGCCTCGAGGCGTTCGCACATCTCCCGCGCCGTTCCCGCCGCCACGGTGGAGCAATCGATCACGATCATGTTGGGGCTCAGTCCGGGTTCGAGGCCGGCCACCACGGCCCGCAGATCGTCGTCCGCGGAGACGCAGATGACCACCGCTTCGCAGTTGCCGGCCAGTTCTTCGAGGCTGGCGAATGCGTGGCATTTGAGCTCCAGGGCCAGCGCCTTGGCCTTCTCGGGCGTGCGGTTCCAGACTCCGGTGAGCAGGCCCGCCGCATGAAGATTGCGCGCCATGTGCGCGCCCATGGCACCCAGTCCGACGAAGCCGGTTTGCATATGCGATCCAGACGTTGATGAGAGGAACGCAACTCTAAGGCTTTGCGCCCCGAGCGGCAAAGGCCGCATCGGCAGGGTCGCGGCCCGCACGCGAGCCTGGAAGGCGGGAGCGGCCCTGCGGGATCGGCGAGTGATCGATCAGGTGGGGCTGTTGCAGATGGCGTCGAGGTCGCGCTTCGCGTCGAGACGCTGCGAGTCGATCTCCTGCGACGAGAGGTACTCCCGCTCGCCGTCGGTGCCCGTCTTGTAGAGCTTGCGGCCCTCGATCAGCTTCTTGTAGCGGTCCTGGGCCTCGGCGCACTGCTTTTCACGGGTTTGAGTGACGTCCTGATCCACGGCCTGCTTGGCTGCGGCATCCTGGGCCGCCGGGTTTTTCGAGCCGGTCGATGACGCGGTATTGGCCGAAGGGCGCGCCGGGGCGGCGCGCGCCGGGTGGTTTCCCAGGAGTTCGACGACTTCGGCATGAACTCCATCGGGCGGCCGATCCCCGTATTGGGTCTTGCCCTGAGCGTCCACCCATTTGTACACCACCGCCGATGCCAGTCCGGACCAGGCGATCAACGCCGCGCACAGTAGAACGCGTTTCATGCGAAGTTCCTCGCTGCAAGCCTATAGAGCGCGCGAGCCCGCCTCACCGGTGCGAATTCGAACCGCATGACCGAGCTCCGATACGAAAATCTTTCCATCCCCGATTTTACCAGTCCGCGCGGTTTCGATGATCGCTTCCACCACCCGGTCCACTTGTTCATCGTCGACTGCCAGCTCGAGTTTGACCTTTGGCAGGAAATCGACCACGTACTCGGCTCCTCGGTAGAGTTCAGTGTGGCCCTTTTGCCGCCCGAAACCCTTGACCTCTGTCACGGTAATGCCCTGCACCCCCACTTCCGCCAATGCCGATCTGACATCGTCGAGCTTGAAGGGTTTGATGATGGCGACGACCATTTTCATGCGGGCACTCTCCTATAAACATCAAAGGTAGCAGGGCAGCGACGACTTAGTACAGGTTTTATTGCATCGCAGCATGGAACATTGCATTTTTGTCAGGTATAAACGCACAGCATCTCGCGCTGGGCGCGCGAATATAAAAACGGCGCAGTCCCTCGAGATCGAGGAACCGCGCCGCCGGGATATCGCACCGACGGGGGAGTTGGCTGGCTTGCCGGCGCGAGATGCTCCGAAAACGTGTCACGGGTGGCCCGCCTCAGGGGCGAGCCGGCTGCAATCCTCCTGCCTCATCGGTCAAATCGCATCCGGGCCCAATTCCCCGGTCCTGATCCGCAGGGCCTGTTCCAACTCCATGACCCAGACCTTGCCGTCGCCGGCTTTGCCGGTGCGAGCCACATTGCAAACGGCCTCCATCACCTGTTCCGCGATGGAATCGTCCACGGCCAGTTCCACCTTGGCCTTGGGCAGCGAGTCGATCGGGAATTCCGCCCCCCGGTAGAACTCCGTGTGTCCCTGCTCCGAGCCATAGCCGTGAACCTCGGTGACCGTGACTCCCTGGATGCCGAGGTCCGCCACCGCCTGCCGGACATCGTCCAGCTTGAACGGCTTGATGACCGCGGTGATGAGCTTCATGCATTTGTCCCTGCCTCCGTCGGTATGGCGAGCAGCCGAAGGCACCACTTGAGCGTAATATGACTGACCTTAGGCGATGCAGTTTCCATGCCAAGGAAGCTGCATTTTAGGATCAAGGACTTGGATGCCTGGTACGGTCCGGCCGCACGGATTCGGTGCGATGGAACTGCCGGGCTGCGTTGTCCCAGTGCGATTTCGCGTTTTCCCGGAGGTCTCGCATGAGCTTCATCAACTCGAATGGCTTGGACGATCTGGCGCGCCGGCTGGCCGATGCGGTGCCGGGGCCGATTCGCGATATCGGGCGCGATCTCGAGGCGAATTTCAAGGCCGTACTGCAGGCGCAGCTCGCCAAGCTGGATCTGGTGAGCCGGACCGAATTCGACGTTCAGGCGGCGTTGCTCGCCCGGACTCAAGCCGCGCTGTCCGCGCTCGAAGGGCGGCTCAAGGAACTCGAGGCGAAGCTCGATCCGCAGTAGCCGCCATGGGCGGCGATCCGGTCAGCGTCGCGCAGAGCCGGGCTCCGGTCGGCTTGGCCGCTCCGCTGGTGCGGGTGGAAGTCCATCTCGGTCCCGGGCTGCCCGCGTTCTTGATGGTGGGACTGCCCGAAGCGGTGGTCCGCGAGAGCCGGGAGCGGGTTCGCTCGGCGTTGGTGACGGCTGGGTTCTCGTTTCCCGCCGGCCGCATCACGGTCAATCTGTCTCCGGCCGATCTTCCCAAGCATGGCGGCCGATTCGATCTTCCCATTGCGGTCGGAATTCTGGCCGCCAGCGGTCAACTGCCGCGGGAGTCGTTGACCGGACGTGAGTTCTACGGCGAGCTGGCTCTGAGCGGCGAGCTGCGCGAGACCGCGAAGCTCCTGCCCGCCCTGGTCGCGGGCACGCGGAGCGGGGCCGAACTCATCCTGCCGGCGGCGAATCAGCTGGAGGCGGCCCTGGTCGCCGGGCCGAAGGTCAAGCTCGCCGGCCACCTGGTCGAGGTCTGCCATGCGCTGGGCGGCGGCAAGCCGTTGCCCGCGGCGTGCCGCGGGATGGCGGTCCCCGCTCCACGCACAGCCCCCGATCTCGCCGAGGTCAGCGGACAATTCGGTGCCAAGCGGGCTCTGGAAATCGCGGCGGCCGGCGGCCATGGGTTGCTCATGATCGGACCCCCCGGGGCCGGCAAGACGCTGCTCGCACAGCGATTGCCCGGATTGCTGCCGCCCCTCGGCGAGCGCGAGGCGCTGGAAGTGGCGAGCCTGCAGTCGGCGGCGGGCGGGCGGCCGAGCCTCGAGGGTTGTCCGCCGTTTCGCAGTCCCCAGCATACGGCGTCGGTCGCGGCGCTGATCGGCGGCGGCGGCTTCAGGCCCGGCGAGCTGTCGCTGGCGCACTTGGGCGTGCTGTTCCTCGACGAGTTGCCCGAATTCCCCCGCAACGCGCTCGAGGCCCTGCGCGAGCCCCTCGAGAGCGGCGTGGTGCTGCTGTCCCGCTCGATGCGCAGCTGCGAGTTCCCCGCCCGGTTCCAGCTGGTGGCGGCCATGAACCCGTGCCCCTGCGGCTACGCAGGCGATCCGCGCGGCCGCTGCCGCTGCACGCCGGCCGAGATCGCCCGTTACCGCAACCGGGTGTCGGGGCCGCTCATCGACCGCATCGACATGCATGTCGAGCTGAGCGCGCTCCCCGCCGAACATCTGCTGCGCGACCACCAGCCGCCGGCGGAGACCTCGGCGTCGGTCGCCGCGCGGGTCGCCGCGGCCCGCGACGCCCAGGCTCGGCGCCAGGGCAAATTGAACTCGCGGCTGACGCCGCGGGAGTTGACCCGCCTGTGCCCGCTGCAACGGGACTCGCGAGCGCTGCTGGGCGCAGCGATCACGCGGTTGGGCCTGTCCGCTCGAGCCTGTCACGGCGTGCTGAAGCTGGCCCGGACCTGCGCCGACCTCGCCGGTGAATCCGGCATTCGATTGGTGGATGTGTCCGAAGCGGTGAGGCTGCGGGCCCTGGACCGGGCGCCCCCGTGAACGGGGCCGCCTTTGCGCACAAAGAATCGCACGGGCTGCTGAATCCATTAAGATGGATCCGTGGGCCGGCCGCCAAGCGGAAAGCTTAAGGCGGCCGCAATCGCGGCCCGGAGTATCATATGAAAACGCTGTTGTTCACCGTCGGTTGGTGCCTGTTGCTGGTGCTGTGCTGGCCGCTCGCCGTGCTGGCGCTCATCCTGTGGCCACTGGTGTGGGTGCTGTCGATTCCGTTCCGGCTGGCCGGGATCGCCGTCGATGCGGTATTCGCGTTGCTCAAGGCGCTATTGTTCCTGCCCGCGCGCGTGCTCGGCGCCAACCCAAGGGCGCCCGGCCGTTCGGGCTGACGCCGGCCCGATGCGCCTGCCCGCGGGATGATCTCGGCTCTCGACGCGCTCGCCCGGCTGCGAGACGGAAATCGGCGATTCGTCGTGGACGTCAAGAGCCGCGAGACGCTGCCGAGCCGTGCGCGCCGCATCGAACTGGCCGCCGGGCAGGAGCCGTTCGCCGCCATTCTCGGGTGTTCGGATTCGCGCGTGCCCGTGGAAATCGTCTTCGATCAGGGATTGGGCGATCTGTTCGTCATCCGCGTGGCCGGCAACATCGTCGCCCCGTCGCAGGTGGGCAGCGTCGAATTTGCCGCCGAAAAATTCGGGACGCGCCTGGTCGTGGTCCTGGGGCACTCGAATTGCGGCGCCATCCAGGCGACGCTGGATTCGCTGCAGCGGCCCACCGACAACCAATCCCGCAATCTGCACTCCATCGTCGACATGATCCGGCCGTCCGTCGAGGATCTGCTGGCGACCGATCTCGTGCACGACGTGGATGCGCTGGTGCACCAGGCCGTCAGGGCCAACATTCGCGCGTCGGTGAACCACCTGCGGCACGGGTCGGAAATCATCGAGCAGCAGATTCGCAACGGCGGTCTCCTGGTCGTGGGCGCCGAATACTCCCTCGACACCGGTGTGGTGGATTTCTTCGACGGAGTCCCCGAGGGCGTGTGATGCAGGCGCGGGCTCGCGGCGCCATCCCATGGCCGGCGCAGGCCGCCGGCGGTCCGGCGCCCGCGGGGAGGCTGGACGCCGGTCGCCCGCGGCGGGTAGTATCGCCACCCCCACTCGAGCGCCCGTAGCTCAGCTGGATAGAGTGTCGGCCTCCGAAGCCGAAGGTCACTGGTTCGAATCCAGTCGGGCGCGCCATTTACCCTGGGGTCAAGGCACGATTCCGCGTCGCTTGAATTCCTCCGCGACCTGGGGCCAGACAGCCGTCGCCCGGGCAATGTCCACCTCCGCATCCGACGTCTTTTGCTGGCGCAGTTTGTCGACGCCCCGTCCATACAGCGACCAGGCGTTCTGCGCGTTGATCTTCAGCGACGCATTGTAGTCGGCGATCGATTTGTCGTAGTTGCCCATTCGCAGGAAAACGAGCCCGCGGCTGTCCGCCGCCCGCGCGTAGAAGGCGCTCGATTTGTCCGCGCGCGTGAGCGCGGCATTGCAATCCTTGACCGCAAGCGCCAGATCCGAACCCTCGAGCGCCCTGCACCAGCAGCGCGCATTCAATGCCTCCGGTAGTCGCGCATCGTCCGCGTGAGAGTCGATCCACCGGGTGAGTTGTGCGATGGCGGTCGCCAACCGACAGGTCCGCGACCGCAAGATCCGCATCGCCCCGCTGCAGCAATAGTGCGGCGCGCGCCATGAGCGCCGGCAGGTCATCCGGCTTGAGTTTCAGGGCCTGATCGAAGTCGGCCATCGCGGCATCGGGCTGCCGCATATGCCAATGGACCATGCCGCGTTCGTAGATATATTCGGGATTCCCGGGCGCCAATTCACAGGCGCGCGTCACAGCGGCGAGGGCCTGATCGAATTCGCGGCGCGCCGCGTAGGCGGCGCCCCGGCGGCCGTAGTCGGCCGCATCCTCGATCGCCGCGGCCGCCTAGTTCGGCTGCTGTTCGGATGCCTCCGCCGCAGGCTCGGGGACGGAGCGGGCGCCGCCGGCAAGGTTGAATACCGGGCCGCCCTGGTAGGTGAAGTACAGCTTGTTCTGGCTGTTGGCCACGTAAATCCGGTGCGAGAGGAAGAAATCCGCCCCAATGAGCATGTCCGCGTTCGGCAAGTCGATATCGCCGATGCGCAATCGAGTGTTTTTGATCTCCTCGTCCCCCACCTTGAAGCTGGAGAAGGGAGCCACGTAGCTGGCAAAGGTGCTTCTCCCGATTCCGTGCGATGCGCCCGCGCTGACGACGCCTGGGGATTCGGGCTTGATGCCGGCGCGTGCGGCGGCTTTAAGCGACAATATGGATTGTGCGGCGCCCGTATCGAACAACACGCGAATTTCGGTGCCATTGACGGACGCGGAGCCGAGCGCGGGCGAGAGCCGTATGGTCTTGCCCGTGGTCCCGCTGCTCAGTGCGGGCGCCGGCACCAGGTCAATGACGGAGTAGGGCATCGACTTGCCCACCCAATAGGCTAAAAACGCCTTGCGGCAATCCTCAGCCTTCATCAACCGCACGACCCCTTGACCAAGATCGTATTCGACGTCCGCGAAGTGAAGGAAATTTTGACCCAATAACCCGATGCTTCCCTGCCCAACTTCGCTGCCGCCCACCAAGAATTCGACGTCGTGCATGGGAACGCCCGCCAGAGTGAACGCCTTCGCCCGCGCGACCGAGACGTCCGCCGTTCCATGGACGCCCATCAGGTAAAAACCGAACGGCGCGGGCGACGTCTTGAGCTTGAGTTCCGCCGCGCTGGCGGTGCTGATCATGCTGTAGAAAGCGCCGCTGTCCACCAGGAACCGCACATCCACATCGTTGATGTTGGCGGTCACCATTGGACGCAGATCCACCATGGTGATGGGAAATTCAACAATCTTGCCGAGCCTGCATCCGCCCGCGAACACGGGGTTGGATGCCAGCAGAAGGAATGCCGTGCTGCGAACCAGTATCGCAATGGGGGCCGGTAACATGCGAATCCTCCCTGATTCGAAGTACACGCAATAAAGCATTTGCCGGCTGGCGCGTCAAACATCATGGGAGTACCGCCCCGCCCCGCCCCGCCCCGCCCGGTTCGGTCACGGCGCCGCCGCGCGGGGCTTATCGGTCGACGGCTCCGGGGATGACGGCGTCCGCGGACTTCGGCTTCGGCGCGGCCTCGGCGGCCGCGGCGCGCGACAGGAGATGCAGGCTGCGGCCCGCGGAGTTGCCCACCGTGGTCGAGAACAGATCATCCAGCAAGCCGTGCGGGCCGTTCCCGCGGCTCATGAGCCGGCTGGTCCACTGCAGGGTGGGGTCGCCTTTTCTGCCGGCCTGCAGCGACAGGCTGTTGCCCCCGGTGTGCCACAGCGTCACCAGTTGAACTCCGTCGCGCGACCTGGATTCGGTGAGCCGGTCCCAGACCGTGGAACTGCGCATGATCGATTCGTCATCCACCGCCCGCGGGAGATCGACCGGCTGCGCACTCGAGCGCCCCCGCGGACGGAACTCGGCCGCGCGGCTCGACGGTTGCGCCGCCTCGGAGGTGCGAAACGGATCGGGTATGGGATTCATCAAGGCGGAGAGCTGCACCGGATGCGACGAGTTTCCGGGCGCCGCAGTGGCGGCGCCGCCGGCCGCTGCCTGATCGCCCGCAAGCGCTTCGGCGGCATGCGCCAGCGTCCAGAGGGCCAAGGCGAGGAACGCGCCATCGCCGGCGCGAAGCAGATGCGATTTGCCGTTTGGCAAGGGCGCATCGGCGCAGGATTGAACGGTCGGCCGGGCGTATGAACGTGGCATCTGGGTTCCAACTGCGGAACCAGCATCCACCATGTTGCGGGACATCGCGTGATGCATGCGTCACAAATCTGCGCCAACCCGGCGGCAACCGCCAGCGGCTCACAACATAAGGACGGAAGTTTGCCTGTTATGTCGCCCAGGCTCCTTTTTTGCCAAGGCTCCTGGGGATCAGCGGCTCACAGGAGGTGGCGTGCGGCTTCCCAGTTCCGGCCGTCGAAGGACTTGATGGTCATCGATTCGACGGTGCCGCTGTCGATGCAGCGGGCGTTGACGCTCACGCCGTCGGGATGCGACCGCGGGATGTAGAAGGATTTGATGCCGCAATGCGCGCAGAAATAGTGCTGCGCCACGCCGCTGTTGAAGGTGTACGTGGTCAGCGAGTCGCGGCCGCGGGTCAGCACGAAGCGGTCGTTGTTCACGATCAAATGCAGGTACCCGGATTTGGCGCAGATCGAGCAATTGCACTCCGCCACCTCGAGCTTCGCCGGCGCGGTCACCTCGAAGCGGACGCGCCCGCAATGACATCCACCCGAATGCGTAACCATGTTGGCGGCTCCTCAACCAACGGCAGGGGTGGCCCGCATCGCCCGGCGAGCCCTTACGTCAAGGCTTGTGTTCTTGCGCCGCGAGGTCGCTGACCAGCGCGATCAATCGCTCGGGGCTGCCGGCGGAACTCACGTCCGCCACATACTTGCCGTTGACCACGAAGGTGGGAACCCCGGAGATCTTGTAGCGCAGGCCGAGTTGGTCCGCGCGCTGCAGGTCGGTCTCGACGGCGAAATCGTGGCTGCTTTTCTTGAACGCCTCCGCGGAAATACCGAACTTCTGCAGGAAGGCGGCCTGGACGCGCTCGGCTCCCGCCGTGTCGTTCGGATCGGCGGCGATCAGCGGATCCCCGTTGACGTGAATTTCCTCGAAGACTTTACTGTGCAGCTGCTCGATCTTGCCCATGTCTTCCAGGGCGTAGTAGAGCCGCGCGGTCGACCGGTGTCCTTCCATCCACATCACCGGCACGCGCGAGAACGTGATGTAGGCGGGCTTGGATTTTCTCCAAGATTCGACCTTCGGATCGAGCGCATAGCAGTGTGGACAGCCGTACCAGAAGAATTCCAGCACCTCGACCTGTCCGGGAGGGACCGAGGTGGGCTGCGCGGGAACCATGCGGGTGTAGTTCACGCCTTCCTGCCACAGGGGAGGCGGCGCAAGGTTGGCCGGCGCGGCCGACGCCGCGGAACTGCCGGCGGCCAGGGTCGAAGCAACCGCCGTCAGGAGCACATTGTGCAAGCCGCTGTCGCCCGCGCCGGCATCGACGGTTTCCGACCCGTCCTCGTTGGGATGCGCCACGATGCCGGGTTCCGCCTTGGCCAGACCCGCTTCCTGTTTTTGTATTGCAGTTGCCGCTGGAGCGGCCGGGGCCGCCGGGGGCGCGAGCGCCGTGGCCGGCGTCGTGGGGGACCCGCGATGGTCCGCCGACTGTCGGTTCCCGCAGGCGCCGAGCGCCAGGGCGACGACCATCATCACCGACCAACGTGTCGCGCGCATCTTCACCGCAATCCCTGTACGTAGGAGGAAAGAATGTGGATATCGTCGGCCGTCAGCCGCTTGGCGATGGTCTGCATGATTCCATTGGGACCCGAGGTCCGCGCTCCCGAGGCATAATCGGCCAATTGCTTGGCCACATACACGGAATGCTGCCCGCGCAAGGGCGGATACTTCGCCGTCTCGATTCCGGCGCCGGCGGGTCCATGACAGGCCATGCAGGCCGGTATGCCCCGGGCCTTGTCCCCGCCCCGGTACAGCTTCTCCCCGGCGGCCGCGACGGAGAGGTCCGCCTCGAGGCCGGTGTTCACCTGTTTGCCGAAAAAGGCGCCCAGATCCGCCATGTCCTCCGGAGTCAGGGCCAGCACGTTCCCCATCATGATGGGATTGTTGCGCTTGCCGCTCTTGAAGTTCTGGAGCTGCTCGGTGATGTAATCCGCGCCGAGCCCGGCGAGGCTCGGCCACTCCGGGTTGGCGCTGTTGCCGGTGGGGCCATGGCATGCCTGGCAAACTGCGGACTTCGCGGCCCCGGCCTCCGGATTGCCGTCCGCCAGCGCCCCGTTGGCGCCCAGCGCGCCGGGCAGAAATGCTGTTAGTAGCCAAAGCCGCTTCACGATCGCGCAACCCCTCGAGCTTTGAGTAAACCGCTTAGAACCGTCAAATTGTACACTAGAGTCAATAATTTGCGTTTCGAGCCGAAAGGGCATGTCCACCTATCCACACGTCAAGTTCCTGACCAGCGCCGCCGAAGCGCACCAGCTCGCGCCCGACATCGGCCGGGAAATCGCCTTCGCCGGACGCTCCAATTCCGGAAAATCGTCGGCGATCAACGTGATCACGCAGCGCGCCGGACTCGCCCGGGTGAGCCGCACGCCGGGCCGCACCCAGCTCATCAATTTCTTCGAACTGGCTCCCGACCGGCGCCTGGTCGACCTTCCGGGTTACGGCTACGCCAAGGTGCCCGAGCGGGTTCGGCTCAAGTGGCTCGAGCTCATGGAGCACTATTTCAACGTGCGCGAGTCCTTGGTCGGGCTGGTTCTCATCGTCGACAGCCGCCGCGGTCTCGGCGAGCAGGACGCCGCCATGCTCGAATGGGTGCTGGCGCGCGATCGTCAGGCGCACGTGCTGCTGACCAAATCGGACAAGCTGAATCAGCGCGATTCGCAGCGCGTGTTGCGGGACACCAAAACGGCATGTGCGGATGCGGCAGTGAGCGTGCAGTTGTTCTCGGCGCACGCAAAACAAGGGCTGGACGAAGCGCGCAGCGTGATGGAACGGTGGCTCGTCGCGGAGTGAAAAAAAGGCCCCGGTGGTTGCTTTGAGACAGCCACCGAGGCTAGACCAACCCGGCATGGGGATGACAAACCGGGTCTAACCCGCTCAGGGAGGAGAGCGGGAAGCGTCAGGGACGCTTACCAAGTTAGATGGGGATGGCGTATGAAAGTTCCAGGGCCGAAGCGGGCAATTCTTCAGAATTTTTGAATTTGCGCATCCTTTGCGCATCCGACGGGACAAACCCTCAAATCCTCGAAACCGCGGTCGAAATCTTTGCCATCTCTTGGCTTTTCTTGACACTCTGGCGCCGGTCTCTTAATGAATCCGTAATCCTAATGGGCCACATCCCAATTGGGGCCCATGCCGATATCGACCTTGAGCGGCACGGCGAGTTCCGCGGCCTGGGACATGAGCCGCCTGAGTTGTGATGCGACCGAGTCGGCCGCCGAGTCGGCCACCTCCAAAATGAGCTCGTCGTGCACCTGCATGATGAGCCGCGCCGGCAGCCCCGATGTCTGCAGCCACGCATCGACCGCGATCATCGCGCGCTTGATGATGTCGGCTGCGCTGCCCTGCATCGGGGCGTTGATGGCGCTGCGTTCGGCATACTGGCGCAGCGCCTGGTTCCTGGATTGGATATCGGGCAGATACAACCGGCGCCCGAACAGGGTCTCGACGAATCCGGCGTCGCGCGCCCGCTGCTTGGTTTCATCCATGTAGCGCTTGACGCCCGGGTAGCGCTCGAAATAAAGGTCCACGTACTTTTGCGCCTCGCCGCGGCCGATGCCGAGCTGGCGGGCCAGCCCGAACGCCGACATGCCGTAGATCAGCCCGAAGTTGATCGCCTTGGCCGAGCGCCGCTGCTCCGGGGAGACCGCATCCAGCGGCGCGCTGAACACCTCGGCGGCGGTCGCCTGGTGCACGTCGCGGTCCTCGGCGAACGCATCCAGAAGGCCCTTGTCGCCCGAGAGGTGCGCCATGATGCGCAGCTCGATTTGCGAATAGTCGGCGGCGATCAGCGAGCAGCCCGGCGGCGCGATGAAGGCCTGCCGGATGCGCCGGCCTTCGGGCGTGCGGATGGGGATGTTCTGCAGGTTGGGGTCCGTCGACGAGAGCCGGCCGGTCGCCGCAACGGCCTGGTGATACGAGGTGTGGATGCGCCCCGTGTGCGGGTCGATCTGTTCGGGCAGCTTGTCCGTGTAGGTCGACTTGAGCTTTGCGACTCCCCGGTAGTCGAGAATGAGCTTCGGAAGATCATACGATGCGGCCAGCTCCTCGAGCACGTCTTCCGCCGTCGAGGGCTGGCCGGTCGGGGTCTTGCGAATCACCGGAATCGCGAGCTTTCCGAACAGGATCTCCTGCAGCTGCTTGGGTGAATCGACGTTGAAGGGGCCGCCCGCCGCGGCGTGCGCCTGGGACTGCAGCTCCAGCATGCGGGCGGCGAGCTCCGCGCTCTGGCGCTTGAGCAGCTCCCGATCGACCAGCACGCCGGTGCGCTCCATGCGGAACAGCACCGGCACCAGCGGTTGTTCGATCGTCTCATACAGTGTTTTCAGGCTCGGTATCGCCTCGATTTGCGGCCACAACGCCTGGTGCAGCCGCAGGGTGACGTCCGAGTCCTCCGCGGCATATTCCGTCGCGCGCGCCACGTCGACCTGGTTGAAGGTGATTTGCTTCGCTCCCTTGCCGCAGACATCCTCGAAGCGAAGGGTTTCCATGCCGAGGTATTTCGCCGTGGCGGAGTCCATGTCGTGCCGGGTGGCGACGCTGTTGAGCACGTAGGACTCGAGCATCGAATCGTAGCGCTGGCCCGCGAGCGCGATGCCGTAATTCGCGAGAATGTGGCAGTCGAACTTCAGATGATGGCCGAGCTTCGGCCTGGCGGCGTCTTCGAGCAGAGGCTTGAGATGGGCGAGCACGTGCTCGCGCGCGAGTTGCGCAGGGGCGCCGGGATAATCGTGGGACAGAGGCACGTAGGCGGCTTCTCCGGGCGAGACGGCGAACGAGAGGCCGACCATGCGGGCGCGCATGTAGTCGAGACCGTCCGTTTCGGTGTCGAAGGAGATGAGCGGCGCGGCCGCTAATTTCTCCAGCCACGCCGACAGGGCCTCCTGCGAGACGACCATCTCGTAGGCACGTCGCCGATCGGTCCCCGCTTGAACGGCGGCCTGCCCACCCTCCGCCGGAGCCGCCGGACCCGGCGCGGCGCCGGGCCCGGCGGAAGCAGCGGCGGGCGGCGAACCCGGCTCCTGGGCTCCGTCCAGAGACCGCAGCAGCGCCCGCAATTCCAGGCGGGTGTACAGCTCGCGCAGCCGCGCCGCATCCGGCTCCCCGGGCGCGAGGCCGTCGGCGCTCACCGCGAGCGGCACGGCGGTGTCGATGGTGGCGAGCTTGCGGGACAGCTCGAGCACCGGAATTTCCTGGCGCAGATTCTCGCCGATCTTCCCCGCGACCGATGCGGCGTTGGCAATCAGCGAATCGAGCGTATGGTAATGATTGAGCCACTTGGCGGCCGTCTTCGGCCCGACGCCGGTGACGCCGGGAATGTTGTCCGAGCTGTCGCCGACCAGCGCGAGATAGTCGATGATTTGTTCGGGGAAGACGTCGAATTTGCTCTTCACCCCGTCGCGATCCAGCCGCGTGTTGCTCATGGTGTTGACGAGCCCGATGCGGGGGCCGACGAGTTGCGCCATGTCCTTGTCCCCGGTCGAGATCAGAACGTCGTAGTCCGCCCGCGCGGCCTGCGTTGCGAGCGTGCCGATGACGTCGTCCGCCTCGACCCCCGGGATGCGCAGCAGCGGCAGTCCCATGGCCGCGACGGCATCGAGAAGCGGCTGCACCTGCGATCGAAGATCGTCCGGCATGGGCGGACGATGCGCCTTGTATTGTTCGAACAGGTCGTCCCGGAAGGTGCGGCCCGGCGCATCGAAGATCACGGCCACCCGATCCGGCGATTCCTCCCGGATCAGCTTGTTCAGCATGTTGAGCACGCCGAGCACCGCTCCGGTCGGCTCGCCCTTGGAATTGCTGAGGGGTGGCAGCGCGTGAAAGGCCCGGTAAAGGTAGGAGGAGCCGTCAACCAAAAGCAGCTTACGTGCGTTCATGCCAATGCCGAGGATGATTCATGGACGCTATGGTTGCGGGGACGGCGGCGCAGCAGGCGCTTTGGCGTTGTCGTCCGCAGCGGCGTCGCTCGCTGGCGCGTCGTTCGGGGCCGTCGCCGGTGCTGGCGGCGAGGTGCTCGGGGGTCCTGCCGGCGCGGCCGGTTTGCCGATGCCGATTCGCTTGTGGGGATGTTGCGCATCGGGAAGGACCAGCGGACCCTTCTGTCCGCAGGCCGGCAAAGCCGCTACGCAGACAACGACCAGCAGACCCATGATGCGCATGCCGCGCAGTATAGCGCGACGCCCGTCGCATCCGCGGCGCACGCGCAATCGCGAGGATCGCGCCCTTAGGATCGCGGCGCAGGAACTTAGCGGTCGAATCCGCTGTCGAAACTCGTATGTTCACCTGGAGAAAATGATGAAAAAGCTCATCGCGATGGCGTCGGTCGTGACGGCCGCGCTGGGATGCGCCGTGTCGGGCGCCGCCTCGGCGCAGAACTCCGCCGGGCTCTACAATCCCCTGGGTTTCTATCTGGGCCTGGGCGTGGGCGAGTCGACCGTTCGCAGCGACAACAACTACCTTTACGGTTTCAACGACTTCAACGGCTATTATGGCGGCCCGTATGATTACTCGCATCACTTCGCGTGGAAGGCGGCCGCGGGAATCCGGCCCATTTCGGTCGTCGGCGCGGAGTTCGAGTATTTCGATTTCGGTCACCCGGGAAGCGATACCACCTACTATTACAACAATTTCAACTATGGCCCCGACTCGCATCCGCGGGCCATCGCGCTCTTTGGCGTGGGATATCTGCCGCTGCCGGTTCCGTTCCTCGACGTCTACGGCAAGGCTGGAATCGCGCGGCTGCATACCAACGTCAACGGTTTCGACGGCCAAATCTGCGTGGATCCGGCCCCACAGTGTGGAACCCCGACTACGCAGGACCGCTGGGACAATCGATTCGCCTACGGCGTGGGCGTGCAAACCCACTTCAGCGCGCTCGGCGTGCGCGCCGAATACGAGCGCATCAACTCTCCGTACGGCGACCCGGACATGTTCACCGTCGGCGTGACGTGGACCTTCTGAAGGCCATCGCCGCGTTCTGAGTTATCACGCCCGGTAATCGGCGTCCTCGACGGGCGGGGCGCAGCCTGCGTGGCGCGTTCCACCGTATAATCCCCGCCATGAGAAGAAAACTCCGTGCGGGCGCTCTCCTGGTTGGCATCGGTCTCATCGCTGCGGCGGTGGTCGGGGCCTGTTCTTCCCTGCCGCATCCATTCGACAAGCCGCATGGCGCGGCGGCCGATCCGCTGACGCAGGCCCTGCGGGAGAAGGTCAAGACCATCGTGGTGATCTATGCGGAGAACCGCGCCTTCGACAACTTGTACGGGAATTTTCCCGGGGCGAACGGCCTGTCGGGCGTGGTCGATGCAGCCGGCCGCCCGCTGGCCGCCTACCTTCCCCAACTGGATCGCGACGGCACCCCGCTGCCCAAGTTGCCGCAGACCTGGGGCGGCGTGACGGAGCCCGGCTACAAACCCGTGGTCACCCAGGCGCAGAGCGCCGGCTTGCCGAATGCGCCCTTTTCCATCGAGACGGCGTTCACGGCGCAATCCAAAACGACCCTGTCGGCGTCGACCGTGACCCGCGATCTGGTGCACCGCTTCTTCGAAAACCAGATGCAGATCGACGGCGGCCGCAACGATCAGTTTGCGGCGTGGTCCGACGCCGGCGGCCTCACCATGGGTCATTACGACAACAGCCGCTCCGCGCTCTACGCCTTGGCGCGCCAATACGTGCTGGCGGACCGGTTTTTCCAGGGCGCGTTCGGCGGCTCGTTTCTCAATCACCAGTATTTGATCTGCGCCTGCGCGCCGGAGTACCCGGGCGCGGACACGGCTCCGGCGAAGCCCGCCATCGCGGCTCTCGAGAGCGGCCCCGACGGGCAGCCGCTGCCGCGGCTCAAGCTCGCCAAGAATTCGCCGCCTTCGGCGCTGGAGGGCGCACCGCGCTTCGTGAACAGCGGCAACCTGGCGCCGGCGGGCTATTTCGGCGACGGAAAATTCCATGCGGTGAACACCATGCAGCCGGCCTATCAGCCGAGCGGCAATGCGCCGGCGCGCACCGACCGATCCGCACGCTACGCCGATCCGGGCAATGCCACGACCCTGCCGCCGCAGGGCGGCCCCACCATCGGGGACCGCCTCACCGCCAAGAACGTCGCCTGGGTCTGGTATGCGGGAGCCTGGAATGCCGCCATTGCCGATGCCCCGGTGCCCCTCAAGCAGCGCCACGCGATCTACGAGCCGTCCACGCCGGGCGGCAATCCGGACTTTCAGCCCCATCATCAGCCGTTCAATTATTACGCGCGCTTCGACCCCCAGGCGCATCCGGAGGAACGCGCGGAGCACTTGAAGGACTACGATGATCTGCTGGCCGATGCAGCGGCGGGGCGCCTGCCCCCGGTGGTCTTCTACAAGCCCCAGGGGAACCTCAATCAGCACCCGGGCTACGCGGATCTAGCGGAGGGCGACCGGCACATCGCCGATCTCGTCGCGAAGCTCGCGGCGGGCCCGCAGTGGAACAACATGGTGATCGTGATCACCTACGATGAATTCGGCGGCGCGTGGGATCACGCCGCGCCTCCCAAGGGCGACCTGCTGGGGCCCGGAACCCGCATCCCGGCGATCGTGGTTTCCCCCTTTGCCAAGAAGGGCACCGTCGATCACACGCAGTACGACACCGGGTCGATCCTGCGCCTGATCACGCGTCGCTTCGACCTCGAGGCCCTACCGGGCATTCAGCAGCGCGACCGCGGCCTCGCACAGCACGCCGAATTCCCCATGGGCGATCTCACCAACGCCCTCGATTTGGCGAATCACTGATCCAATTGCTTGGCGGGCGTTTCCGCTGCGGGGTTGGGCGCCGGTTGCGGCATCTTCCGGCCGGGCAGCGTGGTCGGCGCCGCCGGCGCGGCTTCCGCCGCGGCCGGCTGCTTCGCGCTCACCAGCTCGACCTCGAAGATCAGCAGCGAGCCGGCCGGAATTCCCGGGCGCGGGTTGGCGTCGTAGGCGAGCTCGGGCGGCACGAACAGCTGGTATTTCGAGCCCGGCTTCATGAGCGGCAGCGCCTCCTGCCAGCCCTTGATGACGCCGTTGACTCGAAAGGTCGCCGGCTGGCCGCGCGTGTAGGAGCTGTCGAACTCGGTGCCGTCGAGCAGCTTCCCGCGGTACTGGACCGTGACCTCATCGGTGGGCTTGACCTCGGGGGCCTTCAAGTTTCCGGGGACGAGCACCTTGTATTGCAGGCCGGATGCGGTGGTCTTCACGCCCTTCTCATGGCCGTTCTTCTCGAGGAAATCCTTCGCTGCCTGCTTGTTGTGCGCCACCGTGTCGGCCATCACCTGGCGCACGAATCCCTGGATCTGTTGCTGATCGGCGCGCGTGGATTTTTTCCCCTGCAATCCATCCTTGAGGCCCTTGGCGATCGCGTCCTGATCGACCTGGGTGGAGATTCCCACCGTATGCAGCTGTTCGCCGAAGGTCAGGCCGAACAGATAGCTGGTGTGTTCGGGAGAGGTGTCGGCGGGCGCTTCCGCCGGCGCCGCGCCCGCCGCCGGGGGGGGCGTGGGGGTTTGCGCGCCCGCAAGCGCGGTGACCGCCATCAAGGCAGCGAGGCTCGAGGTCCGGATTACGGCAAGATTTGAGTGTTTCATGGCGCGCACGATACGCCAGTCGATGTTGCAATTGCTAGCGTTGGCTGCCGCCGGCGGGCGCACTGCGCCTTATGTCGGGTCTTTGAGCTTGGCGGCCACGCGCCGGTAGGCCTCGCGGAACGGCAGATTTTCCTTGGTTACCAGTTCGTAGGCCGCCGCCGCCGCGTGGATGCCGGGATCCATGCGGATGTTCTCGGGATTGAATCGCACCCCGGCCAGCGCCTCCGGCAGGATGTCGAGCGTCTGCAGGCAGGAGTCGATGGCGCGGAACAGGGGCGGCTTGATCAGCTGCAGGTCCCGGTGGTAGCCGGAGGGCAGCTTCTGCGTGATGTTCAATACCTCGTTGAGCGCGGCCTGCGCGACGGCACTGCGGCCTCGAATCAGCTCGAAGACGTCCGGGTTGCGCTTCTGGGGCATGATCGACGAGCCCGTCGTGAACCCTTCCGGCAAGCTGACGAAGCCGAATTCCTGCGTATAGAAAAGGAGCAGATCGGAGGCTAGCCTTCCCAAGTCCTGGGCGAGCAGCGTGATCTCGAACAGCAGCTGTGCTTCGGCCTTGCCGCGCGACAACTGAACCGCGGTGACCGGCTCATGGATTACCGCGAAGTCGAGGCGCCGCCGGGTCGATTCGCGGCTGATGTCGAGGTTGGGCGTGCCGTAGCCCGCAGCCGAGCCGAGGGGGTTCTTGCCGAGCCGGCGCTGCGCCTGCTCGAGGCCCTGCGCATCGTCGCGAATCTCGGCCGCGAACCCGGATGCCCACAGCGAGACCGTGCTCGGCATCGCCTGCTGCATATGGGTGTATCCCGGCAGCGCGATGCAGCCTTCGCGCGACGCAAGGGCGTCGAGCGCCGCCGCGGCCGCCATCGCGCCCGCCTGCAGCGCGTGCGCCGCGTCGCGCAGATACAGGCGCAGGGCCGCGAGGACTTGATCGTTGCGCGAACGGCCCGCATGCAGGCGGCCGCCGGTCGCGCCGAGCCGTTCGGTCAGCCGGTTCTCGATCGCGGTCTGGCCGTCCTCGTCCTCGAGGGTGATGCGCCACTGGCCGGCGGCGTGCTCGGCGCCGATGGCGGCGAGCGCATCGCGGATTGCGGCGAGGTCTTCCTGCGACAGGAGCCCCCGCTCGGCGAGCATCTCCGCGTGGGCGATCGAGGCCCGAACGTCGTATTCGACCAGCCGGTTGTCCAGGACGAAATCGTCGCCGGCCGTGTAGGCGAGCACCCGCGCATCGAGCGGAACCCCCTTGTCCCAGAGCCGGGTCATTGGGTCTTCGCCGCGCCGTGCTGCTCGGCGGGACTCAGGGCCTTCAAGTCCGCCACCACCAGCGTACCCGTGCCTTCGTTCGTGAAGATCTCGGCGAGCAGGCTGTCCGAACTCTTGTACGTGATCACGTGCACGCGCCGCACGCCGCCGCGGATCGCATTTTCGATCGCGATGGCCTTGGGCAGCATGCCGTCCTTCAGGCGCCCCGAGTCGCGCAGCCGCTTCAGTCCCTGCAGGTCCGTGTACGAAATCACCGTGCTCGGGTCCGAAACCGATTCGAGAATGCCCGGCGCCCCCGTGCACAGCACCAGCTTCTCCGCGGCGAGCGCGCCGCCGATGGCGGCGGCCACCGTGTCGGCATTGATGTTGAGCAAGGTGCCGTTGGAGTCGGCGGACAGGGGGCTGACCACCGGCATCAGTCCGTCGTCGAGCAGCTTCTCGATCACCGCCGCGTTGACGGAGTCGATGTCGCCGACGAATCCATAGTCCACCGTCTCGCTCGATCCCTCGCTGACCGGCACGGGTGGGCGCTTGTGGGCGCCGATGAGGCCGGCGTCGACGCCGGACAGGCCGATGGCTTCGATGCCGAGCTCCCGGCAGATCGCCAGGATGCGCGTGTTGATGAGGCCGTTGAGGACCATCGAGGTCACGTCGATGGACGCGCTGTCCGTGACGCGGCGGCCGTTCACCATCCGCGTTTCGATCCCCAGGGTGGCCTGCACGCTGTCGAGCTGCGGTCCGCCGCCGTGCACCAGCACGGTCTTGATCCCCACCTGGTGCAGAATCGCGACCTGCTCGATGAGGGCGCGGGTGGAGGCCTCCTCGCTGAACACCGCGCCGCCCGCCTTGATGATGAACACCTTGTTCTTGTACATGCGGATGTACGGCGCGGCGCTCTTGAGCGCCAGCACGGCGGTGGAGGGGTCGGGTCGATTCATGATCATGGACTGCTCCGAAGGAAAATGCCGTCAAGCCAGCATGCGGTGCAGAACGGCCATCTGCACCGCCAAGCGATTGAACGCCTCGCGCTTCACGACCGCGCGAGGTCCATCCAGGATTTCGTCGGCCACGGCGACGTTGCGGCGCACCGGCAGGCAGTGCATCAGCTTGGCATCCGGCACAGCCTTCGCAAACCAGTGTTCCCGGACGCACCAATCGGCAAGTCCGGCGCGCATCGCGGCTTCCGCCTCGGCGTCGCCGTAATGCCGGGTGCCGCCCCACTCCTTCGCGTACACGACGGCGGCGCCGGCGAGCGCCGCCGCGCGATCGGAGGTCTCGCTCACCGAGCCGCCCGCGGCCCGGGCGGCGGCGCCTGCCTTCTCCATGATCGCGGGGGGCAGCGCGTACCCGTCGGGCCGTGCCACGACCACCTCCATGCCGCGCATGGCGGCCATGTGCAGCGCGGCCGCCGGCACGGCCAGGGGCAGGGCCCGCGGGTGATACGCCCAGCTCAGCACGAACTTGGATCTTTGCGGAATGCCCAGCTCGTCCAGGGTGCGCCAATCGGCCAGCGCCTGGCAGGGATGATTCATGGCCGATTCCAGATTGATGAGCGGTTTGTCGCACAGCTCGTCGACCATGCGGAACAGGCGCTCGTCGAGATCCTGTTCGAGATTCTTGCCCTCGGCGAACGCGCGCACGCCGAGCGCATCGCAGTACGACGCCAGCACCGGGATGCCCTCGCGAATGTGCTCGGCCGCCGCCCCGTTCATGACGGCGTTCAGCCGGGTCTCGAGCTGCCAGGTTCCCTGTCCGGGCGTGATGACGAAGGAGTCGCCGCCCAGCCGCGACATGCCCGCCTGGAACGAGGACAGGGTGCGCAGCGAGGGGTTGAAGAAAACCAACCCCAGGATCTTGCCCGCGAGCGCCCGCGGCTGCGGCCGGTCCTGCAGGGACTGCGCGAGCGCCAGCAGATCGAGGATCTCGTCGCGGCTGAAGTCGGCCAGATCGAGGAAGCGCTTCATGCCGGGATCTTCGACAAGGCGTCGCAGAGCTGATCGACGTGGCCTTCATTCAGGATGTAGGCCGGCAGCAGGCGCAGCACATGGGGGTCGCCGCTGGTGCCGGCGAGGATGTTCCGCTCCAGCAGCGCGGTCTGCACGGTCTTGGCGGGGCGCGAGGTCTTGAGGCCGAGCAGAAAGCCCGCCCCTTGGAATCCCGTGACCGGTCCGATCCGGCAGTGCGAGCAGATGTACGCGGACACCTGGCGCACGTTCGCCATCAGGGATTCCAATTCGATGGTGTCGATCACCGCCTCGGCGACGGCGCACGCCATGGGTCCGCCGCCGAAGGTCGTGCCCATGTCGTCGAGCCCGACGCGGGCCGCCACGGCTCTCGACAGCAGCAGCGCGGATACGGGGAAGCCGTTCCCCAGGGCCTTCGCCGCCGTGATGATGTCGGGCGTCACGCCGTAATGGTTGGCGCCGAAGGGCGCGCCGGTGCGGCCCATTCCGCATTGCACCTCATCGAAAATCAACAGCGCCCCCACGTCGTCGCAACGCTGGCGCAACGCCTGCAGCATGGGCCTGCCGACGCCATAGGCGCCGCCCACGCCCTGCACCGGCTCGACGATGACGGCGGCCGTGTCGGAATCGACCATGCGTTCGACCGCCGCCGTGTCGTCGCGCGGCGCGAAGCTGACCTCGAAGGGCGTGCGCGGAAATCCATACCACTTCTCCGCGGCTCCCCAGGTCACCGCCCCGGCGGCGGCGGTGCGGCCGTGCCATCCCTGCTCGAGCGCGACCGCCTTGCCGCGCCCCGTGATCTTGAATGCGAGCTTGAGCGCGTTTTCGTTCGCCTCGGCGCCGCTGTTGATCCAGAACACGGTGTCCAATCCGAGGCCCGCGAACTTGGCCAGCCGCGCAGCGGCCCGCTCGCGGACGGCGACGTGCACCGCGTTGGTCTGAAACGCCATCTGGCGGGCCTGGCGCTCCAGCGCGGCCAGCCAGCGCGGATGCCCGTATCCCAACCCGGCCACCGCATGGCCGCCGTAGAAATCGAGAATCTTGCGGCCGTCCCGCGTGTGCAGCCACACGCCGTCGCCGTGCGCCACCTCGATCGGGTATTGGGCGAACACCTGGGCGAGATGGCTCCTCACCATCTCGCCGCCGGCCCCTCGAATCGTCTGCGCTGCCATGTTGCGTCGCCACCCCAAAGTGAATCGGAATCAGGTCCAGCCGGGCGCCGGCGCCTCGAGCCCCAGGCGTTCATCGAAGCCCAGCAGACGGTTCATCCATTGCATGCCGCCGCCGGCGGCGCCCTTGTTCAGATTGTCGAGCACCGACATGACGGCGATGGACGTGTCGTTGGTCACGGCGCTCAAGTTCGCGTAGTTGCTGGCGGCGACGTCCTTGATGCGCGGCGCGGCGCCGGACACGTGCACGAACGGACAGCCCGCGTAGTACCCGGCCAGCGCGGCCACGGCCGCGGCGCTCCCGATCGGCTTGCGCAGAGCGCCCTGCACCGTGACGTGAATGCCGCGCGCGAAGGGGCCGGAATGCGGGACGAAATTGATTTCCGCCTCGACGCCGGTCGCGGCGCGCGCGCACGCGGTGATCTCGGGAACGTGCCGATGACTGAGCGCGCCGTAGGAATACAAATCCCCGTGCCGCTGCGGATGATGGGTGCCCTCGACGGGCCGCCGGCCCGATCCGGTGCTGCCGGTGACGCCGGTGACGAACAGGCGCTCGTCGGTCAATCCCAGCGCCAGGAGCGGCACCGTGGCCAGCAGCGTCGCCGTCGCGAAGCACCCCGGATGGGACACATGCGGCGTCGGCGAGCGCGGCAGATGTTCGGGGACCGCGCAGGTGAATTCCCCGATGCGCGAGGGCGCGGGATGGGCGTGCTTGTATACCGATTCGTAGGCGCCGGCGCTCGGGTAGCGAAAATCCGCCGAGATGTCGACGCAATGCGTTTGCGCTCCCGCGGACTCGGCCGCCGTGAGCAGCCGATCGATGATCCCTCCCGCCACGCCGTGCGGCGCGGCCGAGAACAGCGCCGAGTGCGCGAGCTGCCGCATCCGCGCCTCGATGTCGTCGAGGCCGCTGAAGGTGAGATCCGGATAGGCGCTGCGCAGGTGCGGAAACGCCGCCGCGACGGCCGACCCCGGCTGGCTGTCCGACAAGATGGCGGCGAGTTCGAGCCGGGGGTGCCCGGCAATCAGCCGCAGCAATTCCCCGGCCACGTAGCCGGTGCCGCCCAGCACGATGGCGGGCGTGCGCGCGGTCACGCCCCGACCACCTTCGGTTCCCCGACGTTGCTGAGGCCGAGCCTCCCGATCACGAAGTCGCCCAGCTGGACGGGATTGCTGATGGCGTTGAAGGCCTGGACGTTCGATTGCTCCCCGATGATGTCGACCCCGACGCTGTTGTCCGTGGCCGGTCCGGTGACCACCGCGGGTTCGATTCCGAAGCGCTCGCGCAGCAGTTTGATCCCGCCCCACGCCGCCACCGGGTCGTTCGCGGACAACACCACCGCGGTGAGCGCGGCCTTGATGTCGGGCTGCTGCAGGATGGATTTCACCCCATAGGTGCCCAGCAGGCCGTCGCCCAGTTCGAACACGATGACGTCCGGCCGGGCCGCCGCCATTTCCGTCAGCATCGTGCGCGCCAGAGCGGGCCCGCATTTCTCAGTGGTGGTGACGATCCCTAGATCGGTGAAGATCATGGTACGGCGCGCGCCCGAATCCTCGAAGGCGAGAATATCGCGGCGCAGCGAGACGCCGGTGGCCTTGAAGGCGTCGACGACCAGGCCGCGGTGGCGCATGCGCGCGATGATCGCGCAGGCCGCGGCGGTTTTCCCCGCCTCCATGCAGGTGCCGGCGAGCGCCACCACGGGGACGCCGCGAACATTGAGTTCGCTGGCATAGTCGAGCGGCTTGTACCCCACTCGCGCGGGAATCCCAATGCGCTCGCCCAGGTACGGGAAGGTGAGTACCGTTCCCAACACCTTGCAGTCGAAGGGCTTGCCCTTGTCCGGGTTCGCGGAATCGCACACGCCGAGCACGCCGCCGATGTTGAGCATTTGAATGATGTCGCCCGGCTGCAGCGCCTCCGGAATGTGGCCCGAGTAGCCGAACAGCGCCTTGCGGTGGCCCAGCGCCCCGACCACGACGTCGCCCCGCGAGACCTTCGCCATGCGGCCGCTGGTGAGCTCGAGCGTGTTGTACGTGGACTTGCTGTTCTGCACCTCGACCACCAGCGCCACGCCCTCCTCGCAGGGAATTTCCGGGGAGATTCGCACTTCGTGGGACAGCCCGCACGCCTGCGTGACCGAGGCGATCTTGTCGACGACGACCGTGCGCATGCCGCTCATGATTTCTTCCCCTGCGCGGCGGCGCCGCTGTCGCCGGCGTTCTGGCCGGCACGTTTGTGAAAAATGCCGGACAGGGCCAGCATCTTCGAATACCCGAGGGCATCCGCGGGCGTCCATTCTCCGGCCGCTTCGCCGTACACGCCCTTCGATGCGCTCATCAGCGAGTACCGCGACGTCACGCCCTCGACGAACGCGGCGCCCGGCCGGAACAACAGGTGCGCCTCGCCGGTGACGCGGGCCTGCGAGGAGACCAGCAGCGCCTCGATGTCCCGGCACACCGGGTCCAGATGCTGGCCCTCGTGCACCAGGTCGCCGTAGGGCTGGGCCACCGTGTCCTTGATGCGCGACTGCCGGCCGGTGAGCACCAGCTTCTCGAGTTCCCGGTGGGCCGTCAGCAGGACCTCGGCGGCCGGCGCCTCGAACGCCACCCGCCCCTTGGTCCCGATCACCGTGTCGCCCAGGTGGATGCCGCGTCCGATGCCGAAGGGACCGGCCAGCGTTTCCAGCTGCTCGATGATCGACACCGGCGGCAGCCGGGCTCCGTCGAGCGTCGCCGGGATGCCGGCCTCGAAGCCGATGACATGCCGTTCCGGGGGCTGCGGATTCGTGAAGGCGTCTTTCGACAGCACCCAGGCGTCGTCCGGAATGGCGCCCCCGGAGGTGAGCGTTTCCTTGCCGCCGATGGTGACGCCCCACAGTCCGCGGTTCACCGAGTAGGCGGCGCCGAACGGCGGCACGGGCAGCCGGCGCTCCTCGAGGTACTTGAGCTGCTCCGGACGCTTGAAGGCGCGGTCGCGCACCGGCGCGATGATCTCGAGGTCCGGCGCCAGCGTGCGCAGGGCGACTTCGAAGCGGACCTGGTCGTTCCCGGCGGCCGTGCAGCCGTGCGCCACCATCGCGGTCCCGAGCGTGAGGGCCATTTGCGCGATGGTTTGAGCCTGCAGGACCCGCTCGGCGCCCACGCACAGCGGATACAGGCCGCCGCGGCGGATGTTGCCCATGATGAGGAACTTCAGAACCTGGTCGAAATATGCCGCGCGGGCGTCGATCAGGTGATGTGCGATGGCCCCGAGTTCCGCCGACCGCGCGGCGAGGCTGCGGGCGGCCGCGGCGTCGATGCCGCCGGTGTCGACCGTCACCGTGATCACGGGCCGTCCGTAGGTGTCCTTGAGCCACGGCACGCAGAACGAGGTGTCGAGGCCGCCGGAAAAAGCCAGGAGAATGGGCTCGGCGCCCTTGAGATGGGTGGATGTCATGGGATTTATCGTCCGAAAATGTTGCGAAGGCGCAGGCTGAGCTGGCGCTGCTCGCGCGCGCCGGCCGTGGCGATGAATATGGTGTCGTCGCCCGATAGCGTGCCCACCACTTCGGGCCAGCGCGCGGTGTCGATGGCCACGGCGACGCTTTGGGCGGAGCCCACGGTGGTTTTCAGCACGGTGAGATTGGTGCCCGCCGTGAGGCGGGCGTGCACGAACTGCTTCAGCGCCGAGAAATCGCTCTTGAGCGGCGCCTGCGGGTCGGGAAGCACGTATCGATCGCCCAGCTTGGCCACGCCCAGTTCCCGCAGGTCCCGGCTCACGCTCGACTGCGTCGCGGTCACGCCGCGCTTGCGCAGCATGGCCACCAGTTCCGACTGACGGCCCACCACCTGATCGCGGATGATGCTGGCGATGGCGGTGCGCCGCGCCGGCGCGCTGGAATTTCCGTCCTCGGGGGCGTGTCTCTGGCCCATCACTTGGGGGATCCCTTGCATAAAATTGCGCGAAGTCTGCATAAAAATGCAGCCGCTGTCAACACGCGCGGCGCCGCCCCGTAGATTCCTCGGGCGGGCTCCATGTATCCTCGCGCGCATGCCGCTCGAAACCGTCGACATCGAAACCGCCGCGAGCCCGGATGCCGCGATCATTTGGCTGCATGGACTCGGCGCCGACGGCCACGACTTCGTGCCGATCGTTCCCCAACTGGTCCGGCGCGGCGAGCGCGCCTGGCGGTTCGTATTTCCGCATGCGCCGCCGCGCCCCGTGACGCTCAACGGCGGCATGCGGATGCGCGCCTGGTACGACATCGTGAGCCTGGACAGGAAGGGCGCGGAAGACGAGGCCGGGTTTCGCGAGTCCGAGCGCGCCGTGCGGGAGTTGATCGCGCGGGAAGCGGCGCGCGGCATTCCCGCGCATCGCATCGTCGTTGCGGGCTTTTCCCAGGGCGGAGCGGTATCGCTCTATGTGGTGCCTCGCTACCCCGAGCGGTTGGCCGGGGTCATGGCGCTCTCGGCGTATCTGCCGGTGGCGGCCCGGCTCGCGGCCGAGCGGCTCGCGGCCAACGACGCCACGCCCGTTTTCATGGCGCACGGTCTTGCGGATCCGGTGCTGCCATTCGCCTTGGGAGCGGCCTCGCGCGACGAACTCAAGGCGCTCGGTTTCCCGGTCGAGTGGCACCAATACCCGATGGCGCACTCTCTGTGCGAGGCGGAGGTCGTGGACATTCGCAGCTTCCTGTTGCGGGTTCTGCCGGCGCAGCCCTCCTAGGCAGGAGCCCGCCGCTGCTGCAAGGCAGCAGGGGCGGGGCGCCGACGCTCCGCGTCGTCGGCCGCAGGCGCGCTCTCACCCGGGCGGCGCGGCCGGGATCAGGGACGTGACCAGGATCATCAAAAAGAGCAGCGCCAGGAATCCGATCAGCTGGCCCAGCGCCCACATCCCGAAGGCTTTGCGCGTCGTCAGGCCCTGGATTTCACTCAACCCCATCACCTGGATCACCACGCTCCAGGCTGCGAGCAGCATGTAGGTCAGGAACTGGATGCGCACGAGCAGTGCGATGAAAGTCTCCACCTCAGGCCGCGGGGTATCCTCGAAGGTCGCTCCCCCGGCCACCAGCGCGGCCAGCACCCAGCCGATCAGGGAGGCGACCACCGGCACGCCCCCGTAGGCGAGGACGTGAAAGGTCTGATTGCGTGCCCCCGGCCGGCCTGCGCGCGCGCCCAAACGGGTATAGATGGCGCCCATGAGGAACAAGCTGACGACCCCCGCCGAGGATCCGATCAGGAGAGCTTTGACGAAAATTTCCGCCACGCCGCTCGAGGTGCCGGCATTTTGCGCCCGGCTCAACGCGAGCCAGCCCGCAATGCCCTGGGCGGCTCCCAATAGATAGTCGGCGGCGCCGACCTGCCGCGTCGCGAGTTCTCGAAAGACGCGTCGAGGTCTCAACCAGACGTCATGCAGCGGCCGAATGGGTTCCGTGGGTAGCATCGAGGCAGCGTACGCAATCCGTGTTACCGACTCCAGTCTCACACGCAGATGACAGCAGACTTTTTCAGGGCTACTCTCACGGCGAGTGGCCGTAATACCGCGAGGAGACTGAAGACCATGGCAAAGAAGAAGAGTAAGGCGAAGAAGCGTCCGGTGGGGAAGGCGAAGCGCGCTGGAACGAAGAGCAAGGCGATGAAGAAGGCGCGGCCGGCGAAGACGGCCCGCAAGGCGAAGAAGGTCGCGAAGAAAGTCGCGAGGAAGGTCGCCAGGAAGGTCGCCAAGAAGGTTGCGAAGCCGGCGCCGAAGAAGGCGGCTCCCCCCGTGAAGAAAGTCGTCAAGGCGGTGGCGACGCCGAAGCGTGCCGCGCCGGTGCTGCCGAAGCCCGTGGCGCCCGCCACCCCAAAGAGCGTGGCGCCGGCGAAGCCGAAGCCTGTGGCGCCCGCCATCCCGGCTCAGCCGATACCGGGTCCGGTGGTGGCGCCGGTGGGTCTCGAGGGGAGTTCGGAGCCGCCCGCGGCGCCTGCTCCGCTGATCTAAAGGCCCCGCGCGCGGGGCGCGGTCCGGTCAGGCGCGTACCACCCCCTGCAGGGGGTGCGCGCCGCCGCTGTCCGGGAACACGCGGGACGCCAGCGAGCCGCCGTCGATGCGCAGGTGCTCGCCGAGAACGGCTTTGAATAGGCTTCGCAGGTCGAGAGTCGGACGAAGATCCCGGCCGTCGAGCAGCGCGTTGCGGCTGAGGCCGGGCCAATCGGCGATCACGCGTCCTCCGCGAACGGCGCCGCCGGCGAGAAATGCGCATCCGCCGGTGCCGTGATCGGTTCCGCGGGTGCCGTTGACGGCCGCGGTGCGCCCGAATTCGGTGACGACCAGCACGGCGGTTTGCCTCCACAGGGGTCCCAGACCCTCGGCGAGCGCGCGCAGACCGTTGTCGAGCCCGGCGAGCCGCTGGGCCAGCGTGCCGCTCGATGCGCCCTGATTGGCGTGCGTGTCCCAGCCCACGGCCTCGATGACGGCGATTTCCGGCCCCCCGGCGCTGCGCATCAGGGCCGCGGCCATGCGGGCCGCGCTTCCCATCCGGTCGGTGCCGCGCGCCAAGCCGGCCTTCGTGGGTGCCGCGCCGGCTGAGACCCTCGATGAGGGCATGTCGGGGGTTGCGTCCAGCAGCGCCTCGCCTTGCACGGCTTCGCGAAGGCGCGCCGCGAACCAGGGATCCTTGGAATACAGAGCGGCGAGCCGCGTCAGGAGATCTTCGTCGATGTCCGGCGCCGCGGCCGGCGACATCGCCAGCACCGGCGCATCCCCCCGCAGGATCAGGGGCAGGTTCTGGCTGATGGCAACGGCGCGCTCGGAGAGCGGGTGTGCGCTCCCCGGAAGCGCGGCCAGCGCGCGGTTCAGCCAGCCATCCGCCGTGCCGATGGGTCGGGTCAGGCCGTTCTCGAGGACGTTCTGCCCGTCGAAGTGCGACCGCTCGCGGTAGGGGGATGCGGCCGCGTGCAGCACCACCAGTTCTTTCGCCAGGTACCGTTCGTGAAGAAAGCTCAAGGAGGGATGCAGCCCGAAGAACCCGTCCAGAGCCAGTGCGCCGTCGGCAGCCCCGGGCGCGGCAATCGCGAGCTCTTGGTGCAGGTCCGCGTAGTCGTGGTCGCCGTGCGGCGGCACCGCCGCCAGGCCGTCCAACGCCCCGCGCAATACCACGACCACCAGTCTTCCCGGGCCGCCGGTGCTCGCAAACAGCATCCGCGGCGCCAGCGTGCTTGCCGCCAGCGCCCCCGCGCTCCGCAGGAAGCGGCGCCGGGAAATGCAGCTTTGGAATCGATGCATGGCTATCTCCGCTGAAATTCCGGGCTCATCAGCAGCAGCGCGACCGCCTGCGTGCCCGAAGCCGCCCGCCGCAACGCGGCGAGCGTTTCAGGGCGCGCATAGCCGCCCAGGCTCGATGCGGCGAGATCGAGCGGATCGACGCCGCGGTCGAAGCGTTCGGCCACGCCCGACGCCCACAAGATGCGATGCATCAGCGCATCCGAGCCGTCCCACGCCCGGGCCACGTCGGGCCATCCGGCGGGGGATCCCGGGGTGTATTGCCGCTGGCCCAGCAGTTCGAAGCTGCGCAGCACGTCTTCAGGCTTGCCGGGCGCGGTGCCGAAGGCGCGCAGCGTCGAGAACACCAGGTCCTCGGGTGTCTTGAACTTGCGCGGTTCCGGCTCCCAGGCTTCGCCCGAGTCGATCAGCGCCGCGTAAACGGCCGGCAGATCGCCGTCGGACGCCAGGTACGTGCGCGCCAGGCGATCCACCACGGCCGGCGGCGGCTCGTCGGCGACGAAGTGGCGCGCCAGTTTGGTGGCGATGAATCGGGCGGTCGATGGGTGCCGCGCCAGTTCCTGGAGTACGGCTTCGCCTTGGTCACGGCCGCCGGCGTAGCGCTTGCCGAGAAACGTCTGCGCGCCCGGCTCGTGCAGATTGTCGCGAAAGAAGAATCGGCCGGTTTGGCCGCCGGCGAAGCGTCCGCCGGCGTCGCCGATCGACCAGCCGGTGATGATCTCGGCAAAGCTCGTGACGTCCTTCTGGGTGTACCCGCCTTCGACGCCCAGGGTGTGCAGCTCGAGAATCTCGCGCGCCAGGTTCTCGTTGATCCCGAACTCGCGGTGCGGCCCGTCCGGCCGCACGCTGCGCCGTTTCGCCTGGAGCGCCACCGCGGAATCCGGCCCCATCGAGGCTTGATTGTCGAGGAAGGCGATCATCGCCGGATGCTGCTCGACCGCCCTCAACATTTCGAGGAAGCGGCCGTTGACGTGCGGCCGGACCGCTTCATTCTCGAGGGTGCCGGCCAGGCCGAAAATGATGCCCTTGTCCGACGAAATGGCAAAGTGATTGGCCCAGAAATGGACCAGGCGTTCCGCGAACGGCCGGGACGTGAGCGCGGCGCTTTGAGCGCGTGCCAGCACCTGCGCGCGGTAGTGCGGCCGGTAGGCATCGCGCAGCACGTTCTCGGTCCCCTTCGGATCCGCGTCCGCGGCGCGCCGCAGCTCCCGCTTCTCGCGTCGCGCGGCCATGACCTCGGCGAAAATTTGCTCGGACGGTGCGAGGGGCGTGGTGCCGGCCAGCGGCACCGGTCCTCGGATTTGCTCCCGCAGCCACGCTCGGGCGTCGCCGGCCGCTGCGGCCAGCTCGCCGGGCCGGGCGCCCAGCCCGAAGCGCAAAACCGCGATCTCTGCATGCACCATGCGAAAAGCAACGGCACAATACCCACGGCGTTGACCTCGGTATTCGGGGCCGGGTTCTCAGATTCGGCGGTCGACCGGGTTCCCGCCCGGCTTACCGGACGCTCAAGCCACGGGCGGGGGCTGCTGGGGAACCTGGGGGAGCCTGGAGTCGATGCAGGCCCACGAAGGCGCCTGAGACGTCCAAATGGTGGCCGCCGGCCGCGCGATCTCCGGGTCATCCAAGCTTCCGGCGCGAACGAAGATCAGGTGCGGCCGGGATTCGGCCTCGCTGAACAGGGGCGTACCGCAAATCGGGCAAAACCGCCGATGCATGACGTTGCCGCTGTCGGCCTTGGTCACGTGGTCGCTCAACCGGCCCTCGATGGTGACCCCGTCGCGCAGAAAGCAGACGTTCACGCTGCCGTTGCCGGTTGCCAGGTATTGGCACACCCGGCACCAGCACACCCGCGCCACCAGCGGCCTGTCCACGCTTCGGTAGCGCACCGCGCGGCACAGACATCCGCCGAATATTGCTTTTTTGTCATCGTTCGGCATGAACCTAACTCCCGGACGATTGGTCGATTCCTACAGCCTATGTCGGAATGGCGACAGAAGGAGCCTGGCATGACGACCGGAGAAAGCAAGTTGTATGTGGGTGGCGAGGCCGCCCATCGGGAAGAGGCGGCCGCTTCGGCCCATGCGGTTCTGCCGGCGCCGCTGCCGCAGGCGGCGAGCGAGATCGAAACGCTGCGCGCCATCAATGCGCATTTGGTGCGCCAGATCGCCGAACTGAAACAGAGCATGGCCCAGGCCCAGCGGCTGGCCGACCGCGACGGCCTGACGGGCCTCTACAATCGCCGCAAAATGTTCGATCTGCTCGAGAATGCACTGAATGATGCGACGCAACATGGTCGCCGGGTTGGCGTGCTGTTCATCGATCTCGACGGATTCAAGGCCGTGAACGACCAGCAGGGTCACGCGGTTGGCGACCGATTGCTCACGGCGGTCGCGTCCCGAGTCGCGGCGCGCGCCCGGGCGGGCGACTGCGTGTGCCGCTACGGCGGCGATGAGTTCGTCGTGATTCTGCGGCATGTGGCGGATGCCGCGGCCTTGCGATTGGTGGCCGACAGCATCGCCCGGCGCGTGGCGCTGCCCTATCGGATCGACGGCGCGGAACTGCAATTGACGGCCACCATCGGCGGGGCGATCTATCCGGACCAGGCCTGCGACGCGGCGACGCTCATGCGGCTTGCCGATGCGTCGATGTACCGCGCGAAGGCGGAATGGACGGATCCCTTGGACGTGCAGAGCCCGGCACCCGCGCGCCGCTGCGACGACCCGTCGAAGAAACGTCATTGACGGTTCCCCCCTGGGGGGATGCTCTTTGCATGGGCGGACGCTATTCTTGACCGCCATGCGTTCCCATCTCGCGCCTTGCGCACTGTGGCTTTCGCTCTGCCTGACGGCAGGGTGCGTCGTCGTGCCCGATCAACGGCACGATCCCGGCGGTGTCGTGATGGTGGCGCCGCCGCCGCCTCGCGAGGAGGTGGTCGGCGCACCGCCGGTGACGGGCTACGTGTGGTTGCCCGGCTACTGGGGTTGGGTGGGAGACCGGCACGAGTGGGTTCCGGGCCGCTGGGCGGAACCGCGTCCGGGCATGCATTGGGCGGCGCATCGGTGGGTTCGGCAGGGGGACGGCTGGCGCCTGCGCGAGGGGCATTGGGAGCGCGGCGTCTAGCGAGCTTGGGTCCAGGGCGCGGCTCCCGGTTGGTCGCGCAGACGGCCGGCGCCGCCGGCATCGAACCAGTGCTCGATGAGGCGGTAGGAAATGGACTGGTTCGGAGGCAGGTGAGGCACGCCTCCGGCAATGTCGGTCCGCGAGAACCACCGGGCGTCCTCGAGTTCCTCGTCGTGCAGGCGCACCTCCCGCGTCACCGCTCGTGCCGTGAATCCGAGCATCAGCGAAGCGGGAAAAGGCCACGGCTGCGACGAGTGGTACTCGATGGCGTCCACCTCGATTCCCGTCTCCTCCCAAACCTCGCGGGCGACGGCATCCTCCAGCGATTCTCCGGGTTCGACGAAGCCGGCGATGGTGGAATAACGTCCGGCCGGCCAGGATGCCTGGCGGCCCAGCAGGGCGCGGTCGCCGTCGCTGACGAGCACGATGATCGCGGGATCGAGGCGCGGAAATTGCTCGTGACGGCACGCAGGACTGGTGCAGACGAGAACGTGCCCGCTCTTCGCTGCGACCGTCTTGGCGCCGCAGGTTCCGCAGAAGCGATGCCGGCGCCGCCACGAGATCATGGCGCGCGCATACCCGAGCAGCCCGGCTTCCTCGGGCCGCAGCAGGGAGGCGATCAGCCGCAGGTCCTCGAATCGCCCGCCCGCGGCCAGTTGCGGGGGCTCCAACGATTCGACCTCGTAGGCGAAGACGCTCGACTCGTCGAGCTTGCCCAGCAGGATCAGGTCGTCGGCATTGCGCCGCTCGTGCGGAATCTCGCCGATGCCGAGAAAACCCGCGCGCGGTGCGCCGTCGTCGACGATGAGACTGCGCGAATTCCACACCGGAATCACGCGGCTGCCCGCGTCCGCGAGGGCGCCCGCGAACCACGCCGCGTCCTGGCGCAAATGCGACGCGCGGTTCAGGTACGGACCCGCGAATACATTCCTAGGCGTCATGCCGCCGATTCTAGCAGGGCGCCCCGGGCTATTCCGGGGCGGCGGTGAATTCCGAAGCCGCGCAATTGCCGCAGGCGAGGCGCCGCCTCGACAACAGGTCGAGCAGCCGCATGCCGCCGCACACCTCGCAGCGCGCCACCCCCAGTTCGTCGTGGCGCGACAGGGCCAGCAGGAGGAACCAGGCGTGCTCGAACGAGATCGTCGCGGGTGAATGCAATTGACGGTACGCCTCGTAGGCCTGACACAGCAGCGTCCCCGATTCCAGCGAACCCACCCGGTAGCGCGACTCGAGCGCGATTGCCGTGCCGCACAGCAGCCCGCAGACGACGAACAGGCTCGCCAGCTGCGCCGCGTGAAAGTTGAGGTCGGCGCTGCGGAAGAAGAACGCGGCCTGGCGCGGCGACTTGCCGCGATGTCTCTGTACCGGGCGCGCCTCGCGGTCCTGGCAATAGCTGCGGTACAGCTTGCGGATCCGATCGTCGCTCAACCCCGTCCACTGGCGGATCGTGAACGTCCGCGCCTCGTGCCGGATCAGCCGCAGGGCCAGATCGAGACGCTGCCGGTCCCGGGTATATCGGTCGTCGGATACTCTCATGGGTTTCTCTCCCTGTGCATTTGGCGAATTTTCCAGGACAAAAATAATTTGACAGAAATTAATCACAAAGTTAGCGTACTTGCCAAGGGGATCCCGCCGGCGATTGGCGCTGCATTTGTGGCGAAATGCGCCGGCCCCCTGCCAGGATCACGGACCGCTACACCCCGAGGCGACCTCATGCAGGATGCACACACCGGAAGCTGGGCGCGAGGAACCCAGGTGCCGCTCGAACTGCTCGAGTCGGTGCGCGATTTGAATCGCCGTTTTCTCGATTTGGCCGCCGGCGAGACCGGCGGTTGGAGATCGGCGGGCCGCGTCATGCCCGCGGACCTGTCGGCCCGGATCGCGCCCCTGTCGCCCGGCCAGAAGACCGCGGCCGCGAACTGTCCCTACGCATTGTTCGATCTGCGCTTCGATGACGATGCGCACTGGCGGACCCGGCTGCGCAATGCCGGGTCCTGGGGAGTATCCGAGAGCTCCGCGGTGGACGCAGCCGCCCCGGGCTCCGCGGTGGACGCAGCCACCCTCGAGTTCGTGAGGGTCGCCCTGTTCTTCGCATGGCACGTCTCCTCGGCCGCCAAGCTCGCCCCGCAGCTGCTGCTCGGCATGCGCGAGGACACCGCCGCGGCGTTTCGCGGAGCCACCATCGACTGCCTGCCCTCGCTTGCCGCGAGCGAAGCCCTGCACCTGACCGCGAGATGGAACGGGTGTGCGAGGTACTGGTGCGCATTGGCCGGCGCCGCTTCGCGGCCGAATCCCGGCGAGCTGCGCAGGATCCAGCTCTACGGTCTGCAGCTGGCGGCCGCGGCGCGCCTCGGCTGAAGCGCCCGGCGCGCCGCGCCGCCCGGCCTGAAGTTGCGGGGGCTGCATCCGAGGTTTAGGCTACGCGGCTCTTATGCAAGCCCTCTCCCTGCGCCGCCTCACCAAGGTCTACAAGAACGGGATCATGGCGCTCAAAGGCATCGACCTTGACGTCGCCGAAGGGGATTTCTTCGCCCTGCTGGGTCCCAATGGGGCCGGCAAGACCACCGCCATCGGCATCGTCACTTCGCTGGTCAACAAGACCAGCGGCGTCGTCGAGGTCTTCGGCCACGACATCGACCGGGAGCTCGAGGCCGCGAAATCCTGCATCGGGATCGTGCCGCAGGAGATGAATTTCAACATGTTCGAGCCGGTGGAGACGATCGTCGTGAACCAGGCCGGCTACTACGGGATTCCGCGGTCTCTCGCCAGGCAGCGCGCCGAGAAGTATCTCAAGCAGCTGAGCCTGTGGGATCGCCGCAATTCGATCGCGCGTTCCCTGTCCGGCGGCATGAAGCGCCGCCTCATGATCGCGCGCGCCCTGATGCACGAGCCGCGGCTCCTGATATTGGACGAGCCCACCGCGGGCGTCGACATCGAGATTCGCCGCTCGATGTGGGAGTTCCTGAAGGACATCAACGAGCAGGGAACCACCATCATCCTGACGACCCATTACCTCGAAGAGGCCGAGAGTCTGTGCCGCAACATCGCCATCATCGACGGCGGGCGCATCATCGAGCGCGATTCCATGGCCAATGTGCTGCGCAAGGTGCAGGTCGAGACCTTCGTGTTCAACTTGAGGGAGGCGTTGGCCGCGGCGCCGGTCATCCCCCACTTTCGCACCACGCTGGCGGATGATCACACCCTGGAAGTGGAGGTGTTGAAGGGTCAGACCTTGAACGACGTCTTCGCCGTGCTCACCGCCCGGGGAATCGGCGTGGGCAGCATGCGCAACAAGGTGAACCGCCTCGAGGAGCTGTTCATCCGGCTGGTCGACGTCAATGCCCGCTCCGCCGGCGCCGGAGACTGACGCATGACGCAATCGCGCGCGCGCGCCGAGTGGATCGGCTTCACGACCATCATCATCCGGGAGTTCAGCCGCATCATCCGCATCTGGGGCCAGACCATCGTGCCGCCGGCGGTCACGGCGACCCTGTACTTCGTGATCTTCGGCAGTCTCATCGGCAGGCGGGTGGGCCAGGTCGGCGGATACGACTACATGCAGTTCATCGCGCCCGGCCTCATCATGATGACGGTCATCACCAATTCCTACGGCAACGTCGTGGCGTCCTTCTTCGGCGCCAAGTTCGGCAAGCACCTCGAGGAGATGCTGGTGTCTCCGATGCCGAACTGGCTGATCCTGTCCGGGTACATCGCCGGCGGCATGCTGCGCGGCCTGCTGGTGGGCGCCGTGGTCACCGTGGTCGCCTTCTGCTTCACCAGGCTCGCGGTGGTCCATCTGTTCGTGATCCTGTCGGCGGTGCTGCTCACCAGCATGGCGTTTGCGCTCGGCGGCTTCATCAACGCGCTGTTCGCGAAGAATTTCGACCAGATTTCGTGGTTCCCGACCTTCGTGCTCGCGCCGCTCACCTACCTCGGCGGGGTGTTCTATTCCACGCGGATGCTTCCGGGATGGGCGCAGGGCTTTTCCGCGGCGAATCCGATTCTCTACATGGTCAGCGCGTTCCGCTACGGGTTCCTCGGCACCACGGACGTCGACCTGCGGCTGGCCTATGGGATCATGGTCGGGTCGGTGGTCGTGATGTTCGCCTTGGCGGTGACGTTGTTGAACCGGGGAACCGGCATACGCGATTGATGGGGGGCTCGCCGTGAGCAGGAGACCTAAGGGACCGGCCGCATTGCTGGGCGCGCTCATGTCGGCGCTGGCCTGCGCGGGCGCCGCCGGTCCGGCGGAGGTCCGCGACGGTCTCGAGGGGTTCTCTGCGCGCGGCGCGGCCGACCAGGACCAGCTGGAGCGCCGCTTCGATTCGCTGATTTCGCCCGCCGATCTGCGCGCGTGGATGCAGGAGATGTCCTCCGCGCCCAATCACGTCGGCAGCGCGCACGACCGGGCGAACGCCGAATTCATCCTGAAGAATTTTCGCGACTGGGGCTGGGACGCCTCGATCGAGGAGTTCTCCGTGCTGTATCCGACGCCGCGCGAGGAGTCGGTGGAACTCCTCGCGCCGTCCCGCTTCGTGGCCGCATTGCGCGAACCGCCGGTGGCCGGCGATTCCGTCGCGGACCAGATGGGCGGGGCGCTGCCTGCCTACAACGTCTACGGCGGGGACGGCGACGTCAAGGCGGAACTCGTCTACGTGAACCAGGGAATGCCCGACGATTACGCGGAACTCGAGCGGCGGCACATCAGCGTGCAGGGGCGGATCGTGATCGCCCGGTATGGCGGCGGGTGGCGCGGGCTCAAGCCCAAGCTCGCGCAGGAACACGGCGCGGCGGGGTGCCTGATCTATTCGGATCCGCGCGAGGACGGCTACGGCGCCGGCGATGTCTACCCGCGCGGCGGATATCGCCCGGCCGACGGCGTGCAGCGCGGCTCGGTCGAGGATATGACGCTTTACGCGGGGGATCCGCTCACCCCCGGCGTGGGCGCAACGCCGGGCGCGAAGCGCCTCGATCTCAAGGACGCGAGGAACGTCCTGAAGATTCCCGTGTTGCCCCTGTCGTACGCGGACGCGCAGCCGCTCTTGTCCGCGCTCGGCGGCGAGGTGGCGCCCGCGGCATGGCGCGGCGCGCTGCCCATCACCTATCACCTGGGTCCGGGACCGGCGCTGGTTCATCTCAAGGTCTTGTCCGATTGGGGCCGGAAATCGCTTTACGACGTCATCGCGAAAATCCCCGGCGCGGAACAACCCGATCGCTGGATCATTCGCGGCAATCACCACGACGCCTGGGTGTTCGGGGCGTCGGATCCGCTGTCGGGACAGGTGGCTCTCATGGCGGAGGCCAAGGCCATCGGCGCGCTCGTCAAGGCCGGCTGGAGGCCGCGCCGCACGTTGGTGTATGCGAGCTGGGACGGCGAAGAGGCGGGGCTCCTGGGCTCCACCGAGTGGGCGGAGACGCATGCCGACGAATTGCATTCGAGGGCGGTTCTCTACGTCAATTCCGACATGAACAGCCGCGGCAGCCTCGACGTGCAGGGCAGCCATGCATTGCAGCATTTCGTGAGCCAGGTGGCGCGCGACGTTCAGGATCCGGAAGTGGGCGGATCGGTGCAGGCCCGGGCGCTCGCCTTGCGGCGGGTCGCGGCCTTCGAGGCCGGCCGCGCGCCCGAGTCCGGCAAGGACCTGGTGCTGGGCGCGCTCGGTTCGGGATCCGACTACACGCCGTTCCTGCAGCACCTCGGTGTGGATTCGCTGAATCTGGAGTTCCACGGCGAAGGCGATTACGGCGTGTACCATTCGGCCTACGATACCTTCGATCATTTCCGGCGCTTCGTGGACCCCGACTTCCGCTATGGAGTGGCGTTGGCCCAGGTGGCCGGCAGAATCGTGCTGCGAGCCGCGCAGGCGGATCTGCTGCCCGCGCGGGAAGGCGATTTTGCGGAGGAGATCGGCGCCTACGCCGACGAACTGCACAAGTTGGTCGAGGGCATGCGCTCGAGGAGCCGCGCACTCGCCCCGTTGTTGGACGGCGGCGCATTCGAACTCGCCGCGGACCCGCAGCGCCCGCGCGCCCCGCCGCCGCGCTTGGGGCCGGTGCCCTACCTCAGCTTCGCGGAACTCGACAACGCCGTGGAGCGCCTGCGCACCAGCGCCAAGGCCTTCGACGCGGAATATCGGCGGGTCCTCGCGAATGGCGGCGGATCGCCGGCGCGCTTGGACGATGCCCTGAGCGGGCTCGAATCATCGTTGACGGACTCGCGCGGGTTGCCGGGCCGCCCGTGGTATCAGCACATGATCTATGCCCCGGGGGCCAAGACCGGATACGGGGTCAAGACCCTTCCCGGGATTCGCGAGGCCATCGAGGAGCGCCGTTGGGAAGAGGCCGATCTGTACATGGGAGTGGTCGCGCACGCGTTGAACGCTTACAGTGGGCGGCTGGAGGCGGCGGTCGCGGGTCCCTAGGCCTCGGCGGCGTCGAGGGTCCCCCAGGTTCCTCATTTCGGCCGTAGTCGTGTATCGTGCCGTTCCAGGATGAGCAAACTCGAGGAGTAGTGATGAGCGAAGAGAAGCAACAAAAATTCACGGCCAAGGTGCGCCGGGGACTGGTGTGGGTCCATACCGTTGCCGCCGCTGAACTTGCCAAGAAGAAGGCGGAAGCCACCGGAGTGAGGATCGAAGGCTTCACCGCCGCGGAACTTGCCGACGTGGAGTCGGCGCTGACATGGATCGCCCAGAACAAAGAGGCGCACGGCAGCGGATCCGACTGAACCGGCAGCGTCTTGACGCGGACGGAAAGCCATGGCCCGAAAAAGCGCACTGGTCGTCGACGACTCGAAGTCGGCGCGCGTGATCTTGAGCCGGATGCTCGAGAAGTACGACATCGAGGTCGACACCGCCGAATCGGCCGAACAGGCCATCGAATATCTTAACAACCATCGGCCCGACGCGATTTTCATGGACCATCTCATGCCGGGCATGGATGGGCTGCAGGCGGTGCAGGCGATCAAGGGGAACCCCGAGACCGCGACCATCCCGATCATGATGTACACCTCGCAGGAGGGTGAACTGTACGTGGGTCAGGCGCGGGCGCTCGGGGCGATGGGGGTGTTGCCGAAGCAAGTGCGGCCGGTGGACGTGTCGAAGGTCCTCTATGAACTGCACCTGCTGCCGGATCGGCGTGATTCGGCGGAGCCGGCTCTCGCACCGGTCGAGTTGGAGGCGGCGGCCGCTGCCGCGGGCGCCGCCGCCGGAACCGCCGACCGGCGGCCCGCAGGGCCGGATTGGGGGCGGCGGGTCGAGATGACCGTCAAGGAAACGGGCGCCGACATTCGCCGCTTCATCGTGGCGAGTCTGGACAGCTTTGCCTCGCGCATCGTCACGGATGTTCGTGACGCGCTGCCGCCGCCGGCGCCGCCGGCGCCGGAACCCGCCGCGCCGCCGCCCGCCGTCCCCAAGCCGCCCGTGTGGCCGTGGGCCGCGGCCCTCGGCGCCGCGGCGCTCATCGCCGCGGCATGCGCGGTGCTGTGGGCCGGGACGCGCGAGGATCTGACGAGGGTGCGCGCCGAACTCGCGGCGCTCAGCGCCGCCAACCAGGAATTGCAGCGTTCGCGCAACGATCTCGGGTCGACCGTCAAGGACCTGACGTCCGCGCTGGCGGCGAACGTGACGGCGGCTTCTTCCCCGCCGCCGCCGAACGGCACGCCCTCCCCGCGCGTGGAGCCGGTTCCCTACGGCGAGATTCCCTTCGACAAGGCCCGCTTCGAGGTGCTGCGCGACTATTTGACCAATCTCGAGGCGCAGGGCTTCCGGGGCACCGTCAGGATCACCAGCTCGTCGGGGTTGTTCTGCCTCAGCGGAAATTCGGCCGATGGATTCACGCCGGCGCCCCCGTTGACGCCCCTGAGCCGGTGCGATCTCATCGGCAACCCGTTCGACGAATCGTTGACGTCGCAGCAGCGCCAGTCGCTGGACTTCGCCAACCTGGTTGGGAGCCTGCGCCAGCACGCCGGAACCGGCATCAGCGTGCTCATCGAGAATGCGGGCAGCTCGCGGCCCGCCACCACCTATCCGCAGCGAACCGAAACCCTCACCGCGGGCGAGTGGAATCGCGCGGCCGCCTTCAACAACCGCGTGGAGTTCATCGTCGAGCCGAACTCCGCGCCCTAAAAGGCGATCCGGAAGAACATTTCCGGCCCTTGGGTGGAGAAGTCGAACAACCCCGCCTGCGAGGACCGGGTGGACTCGAGGTGCGCGCTCACCTCGGTGTAGCCCACGCCGAAGGAGACGTTGGGGCGGTAGCGGTACAAGGCGTCGAATGCGTAGATGCCGAGAGAACCCGACAGATTGCCGGCGTGCACGTGCAGATATTGGGCGCGGCCATCGAGATAGAACCGCCTGCTTGCCACCCACGTGGCGTCGATGCCGGCGGTGGGGATCGGGCCCGCCTGATCGTCGGTCTGAATGATGTGCCGGGTGGGGGTCTCGACCTTGGCCTCGGCGGAGATGTCCGAGGCGTGCACGCCGAGCGTGCCCGCGACCTCCACCGTCTCGGTGTGCCAAAACGAGTAGCCGTAGGTTATTCCCAGCATGCGCAGGCCGAGCTGGGTCTGCAGCGGATCTCCCGGCAGGAATGTGACGTCGCGGAACACAATCGCGTTGCCGGTCACGGTCGCGTCGCCGGATCGCTCCAGGGTGAAATAATCGAAGCTCAGGCGGTTCCGTGTGTCCACCCGGATCATGGCCTCGAACTTCGGTTCGAAGTCCGACTTGCCGAGGCCGAACTGGCGCTCCCCGTCGATGGTCGTTCCCGCGACCCCCGTGCTGCTGTCGGCTTGAAACTGGGTCGAGGACCACACGTACATGGCGCCCAGCGAAATTCGCACACGCTCGTCCGTGGGGCTGAAATAATCGTCCGCATCACAGCGCTGCGCCGCCAGACCGAGCGAGGCCAGCATCGCGGCTGCGGCCAGCCTTGCCCGGACGTTCGTCGTGCTCATTCCGGCCTCCTCAAGATCAACTGGTCCGTCGCGGCGCGCCGCGGCCGCGGGCCCAGGGTGGGCGCAATTCGCGACAGCACATGGTCGGCCGCCGCTCTCCAGCCCGTGAGTTTGCCGCCATAGATGCCCACGACGCGCGGCTCTGGATCACGGTCGGCGGTAAAAATGGTCTCCCGTGACCGGCCGAACGCGGCCTGGGAGGCCGCCGGCAGCACGCGCAGGCCCGCGAAGCGCTGCACGATGTCCTGGCGGGTCATGGGGCGAATCGCCGGGAAGTAGCGGGCGGCGACCTTCAGCAGGTACTCCTCCTCCTCCGGCCGCGGCGCGACCAGGTCGGGGTCCCCGGCATACGGGGTCTCGGTGGTGCCGATCAGGGTCGCTCCCTGCCACGGCATCACGAACACGGCGCGCCCGTCGCTCGGGCTTTCGACGTAATAAATGCCGGCGGTGATGCGCACCGGCAGCACGATATGGGTTCCCTGAACCAGGTCGACCTCGGGCACGGCGATCGCCGGCCGCACGGCCTGCGCGACGCGCGTGGCCCACGGTCCCGCGGCATTGACCAGCACGCGCGCATGGGCCGCGGTCTGCACGCCGCCTCGTGCGTAGGTCACCATCGCTCCCGAGTCCCGCAGCTCCGCCCCGATGAATTGCGCGGGCATCGCGAGTTCCGCGCCCAGGTCCTGCGCCGATCGCACCACCGCACGGGTCAGCTGCGCGTCGTCGGTCTGCGCGTCGTAATAGCGAATCACGCTCCTGAGGCCCGACGTGTCGAGGCCGTCGAGGGCCGGCCACTCGCGCCGGGGCACCTCGCCGAAGCCGGTGCCGGGCGCGAACCCTCCCAGCAGGGCGTACAGCGACAGCCCCAGCTTGAGCTGCCAGGGCCGGCGGCGCGTGTCGCCGTAGACGGGTATGAAAAACGGCCGGAGCGCCACCAGATCGGCCGCGATGCGCAGATGAATGGCGCGTTCGCGCAGGCTCTCGCGCACCAGCCCGAATTGTCCCGACTCGAGATAGCGAAGACCGCCGTGAATCAATTTGCTCGAGCGGCTCGAGGTGCCGCTGGCGAGCCCGTGCATCTCGATGAGCAATCCGCTATAGCCGGCCGCCGCCGCGGCCTGCAGCACGCCGGCGCCGTGTATGCCGCCCCCCACGACGATGACATCGTATTCTTTCATTCAACGGTCCATGCTCGACAGGAATCCTAGGATGCGGGATTCGGCGCGAACACACAAAAATTTGCGGCCGGTCGCCGGCGCCAATTGCCGTCAGCCGGAGCCGTTTCGCAGTAGAATGGCGGCGGCTTCCCACCTCACGAAGGATTGAATCGGCGCAAATGGTCAAGCACGCAACCGTATTGAGCCTGTGCTGCATCATGGTGGTCCTCGCGAGCGGCTGCAGCCGTCAGCAGAGCGACTGGCAGAAAACGCGGGAGACCAACACCGCGGAGGCCTACGAGCAGTTCGCCAAGAAGTATCCCAACGGCGAATTCACGGCTCAGGCCGAGGCCTATGCCAAGGGTTTGTATGAGGAGCGGGATTGGCAGAAGGCGCGCGACGCGGATACGCCCGAAGCCTATCAAAACTTCGTCAAGCAATATCCCGAGGGAAAATGGACGGAGGAAGCGCGCATCCGCGTGGAGAATTTCACGCTGGCGCAGGTGCCGGGTTCTTCGCCTAACTCCCCGGGGGGCGCCCCGGCGGACACGGCGTCCGCTGCGGTGGCGGGCGCCGCGGCGGGGGCTGCAGCGAGCGGCAGCCCGGCGCCGGCCGCCCCGGCCGCCACGGCGGTTCCCAAGGCTTCCACCGCCCCCGCTCGCGAGGCCAAGACGGCCCGCAAAGGGACCTCGGGTTCCTATCGAGTGCAGCTGGGAGCCTTCAAGTCGGGCGCGGTCGCCGCCAAGCAGCACTGGACCACCCTGCAGCACGAATACCCCACCTTGCTCGCGGGTGTCTCGGTCAAGGTGCTTCCCAAGGCGACGGCCAATGGGAAGCTATATCGATTGATGGCGACCGGCCTCTCCGCAAAACATGCCCGCCATCTTTGCAGCGTCCTCAAGGCCAAGTCGCAGCCCTGCATCGTCGTACCGCCGGCGAAGAGCTAGCCGGCGCGAACCACCGGCCGGCTGCATCGGCGCGTCACGCCGGCGCCAAATCGTGGCACTTAGGGTCAGAACTGCGACGCTCCATGAGCCGCTGCGGCGGTCAACCGGCTGATTTCTCGGTGCTCGAGCGCTTGGCACGGAGCTTGCTTCGTTTGGGCCACGTTTCCGCAAGCTTTCAACTTGGCGCCGCGATTCTGAAGCTTCCCCCGCTTGCGGCGCCTTTTTTTTCCTCTCAACGCAGGCACCCGCGGCGCCCGGCGAGATCCACCAGGAACGCGAAAATCATCGCGGTTTCCCGATAACGCTGAAACCGTCCCGACTTGCCGCCGTGGCCTGCCTCCATGTCGACATGGAGCAGCAGCGGATTGTCGTCGGTCTTGAGGGCCCGCAGCTTGGCCACCCACTTGGCGGGTTCGTAGTACTGGACCTGGCTGTCCCACAACCCGGTGGTGACGAGCATGGCCGGGTAGGCGTGGCGCCGCACATTGTCGTACGGCGAATAGGACAGCATATAGTCGTAGCACTCGCGCTCGGCGGGATTGCCCCATTCGTCGTACTCGTTGGTGGTGAGCGGAATGCCCTCATCCAGCATCGTGGTGAGGGTGTCGACGAAGGGCACCTGGGCGACGATTCCGCGGTAGAGTTCCGGGTTGGAATTGGCGATGACGCCCATCAGCAGCCCGCCGGCGCTGCCGCCCATCGCGAACACCTGGTCCGCGTGGGCGTACCCCTCGGACACCAGGAAATGGGTGACGTCGACGAAGTCGAAGAAGGAGTTCATCTTGTGGAGCTGGCGCCCCTCGTCGTACCACGTTCGCCCCATCTCCTGCCCGCCGCGCACGTGCGCGATCGCGTATACGAACCCCCGGTCGATCAGGCTGAAGCGCGCCGATGAGAATTCCGGATCCATGGACAGCCCGTACGAACCGTACGCGTACTGCAGCAGCGGGGCCGAGCCGTCGCGGACGAAATCCTTGCGATGGATCAGCGATACCGGGATCTGCCTGCCGTCCCGCGCCGGGGCGAAGCGCAACTCCGTTTCGTAGTCGCAAGGGTCGAAGCGCCCGAGCACCGGGTCGCGCTTGAGCAGCGTCTTTTCCCCGGTGCGCATGTCGTAGTCGTAGACGGTGGAGGGCGTGGCGAGCGAGGAGTAGGTGTATCGCAGGATCTGCGAATCGAGCTCGGGATTGCTGGAAATCGCCATGGTGTAGGCGGGCTCGTCGCTCGCGATGAACCAGGGCGCCGGCGCCTCCCGGGCCTCGGCGCCGGCGTTCCGGTCCGCCAGCGCCTGGATGGCGATCTTGCGCACGCCGCCGTTGCGCACCGAGGCCGCGATGTAGCGGGTGAACACCTCGAAATCCTCGATGTACGCATCTTCGCGGTGCGGCATCAGGTCGCGCCACTCGGCGCGGCTTCCCTCCCGCCCGATCGGCACCCACATCAGGCGGAAATTGGCGGCCTCCCAGTTGGTGCGGATGATGAATCGATCGTCCAGATGCTCGATGTCATACTCATGGCCGCGCTCGATCGGCCGGAACGGCTTGAAGGACAGCGCGGGGTCGTTCGCCTCCGCATAGCGCCATTCCGTCGCAAGCGTGCCTTCCATGTGAATGAACAGGAATCGGTCGGACTTGGATTTCGCGAGCCCGGTGTACAGCGACAGGTCCCCCTGCTCGAACACCAGGAGATCCTCGCGCGGATCCGCTCCGAGCGAGTGCCTCTTGACCCGCAGGCCGAGCAGCGTCTCCGGATCCTTCTCGATGTAGAGGACGGTCCGGTTGTCGTTGGCCCACACCACGTCGGGCTCCACGTCCTGGATCGCGACCGGCAGGACTTCCCCGGAGGTCAGATTCTTGAAGCGCAGCACGTACTGGCGCCGCCCCACCGTATCCTCGCAGAACGCCAGCCATTCGCCGTCGAGGGAGACCTCCAGCGCGCCCACTTCGTAGTAATCATGCCCGGCGCTCGCCGCATTCGCGTCCAGCACGATCTGTTCGGGCGCGCCGGGCAAGTCCCTGCGTCGCGCAAAAATCGGATACTCCTTGCCGACCTCGAACCGGACGTAGTGCCAGAAGCCCCGCTTGAGGTAGGGAACCGTCGAATCGTCCTGTTTCAGGCGCCCGAGGATCTCGGCATAGATCTCATCTTCGAGCGGCTTGATCGGAGCGAAGCGCCGCCCGTGGTAGTCGTTCTCCGCCCGCAGGTAGCGCAGGACCTCGGGATCGGCGCGGTCGTCGTCGCGCAGCCAGTAGTAGGGGTCCTGCCGCTCGCCGAACCGGGAGCGCAGCGGGTGCGGTCTCGCGGCGGCGATCGGGGGTTTGATGTCGGTTGTCATGGGTTTTGTCCTTGCAGGACGCGGGAGTATAGTGATTCGAAGCGGGTGATTCGACGACCAATGTGGCTCTCCGGGGGGCGTATGCAGACCGTAAATCAACTCTTGACGAGCAAGGGCGAACAGGTGTTTTCCGTGGCGCCGACCGATTCGGTTCTGCGGGCCATCGAGATCATGGCGACTCGCCACATCGGGGCGCTCCTCGTCATGAATCAAGGCACGCTGCTCGGCATCATTTCGGAGCGCGATTACGCTCGAAAGGTGATCCTGAAGAAACGCTCCTCGAGCGACACCACGGTGGAGGAGATTATGAGCGCTCCGGCGGTGACCGTTTCCCCGCAGGACACCGTGCGCCACTGCATGGAACTCATGACGGAAGGGCGCTTTCGGCATCTGCCGGTGGTCGAGTCCGGGCGTGTGGTGGGCATGCTGTCGATCGGCGACCTGGTGAAGGCCGTGATCGATGAGCAAAGGGACCAAATCGAGCAACTGGAGCGCTACATCGCCGGTTGACCCAGGCGCTGACGGTTGACGAGGTTGCGCGCGTCGGTATTATGAGGCGCATACACGGGCACGCCTAACGGCCGTGCCGGCCACTCAGGGTTGCCCCACCTGGCGCCGGCCGTTTGCGCCACGATTCTTATTAAGTGATTGTTTTTGAATAAATTCTGCGGATTGGCTGCGGGATATGATCTGCTGCGGGCTCAAGTTATGGACATTGATGGAATGCCGGACCCAAGCACCTCGCGCTGCGGCGAAGACGCCCGCGTCGGCGACTGGGGCTTGTGCCGGGCCAGGTATGAACGGGATTCCTGCGGTTTCGGGCTCATCGCCAGTCTCGACGACCAGCCCAGCCATTGGGTCATCCAATCCGCCATCAGTTCGCTGAACCGTTTGACGCATCGCGGCGCCATTGCCGCCGACGGCAAGACCGGCGACGGCTGCGGTCTGCTCATCAAGAGCCCGACCCGGTTTCTGCGCGAGGTGGCGGCGGCGGCGGGGATCACCTTGAGCTTCCGCTTTGCCGCGGGCTGCGTTTTCCTGGATCGGGACCCGGCCAAGGCCGGCCACGCCCGCCGGGCGCTCACCACCGAACTCGAGCGCGAAGAGCTGCATCTGGCGGGTTTTCGCCCCTTGCCCACCAATCCGGACGCCTGCGGCCTGGAGGCGCTGCGGACGCTGCCCCTCATCGAACAGGTGTTCGTCAACGCCGGCGCGGACATCGACGAGGCGACCTTCAACCGCAAGCTGTACATGGCGCGGCGGCGCTGCGAAAAGGTCCTGGCGCCCACCGATCCCGTCTTCTACATCCCGTCCTTGTCGGCGAGCACCATCGTCTACAAGGGCATGGTCATGCCGCAATTTCTGGCGCAGTTCTATCCGGATCTCGAGGATCCGCGCATGGAGGCGTCGGTGGTGGTGTTCCACCAGCGCTTCTCCACCAACACCATGCCGCAATGGCGCCTGGCGCATCCGTACCGTTATCTGGCGCACAACGGCGAGATCAACACGGTGCAGGGCAACCGCAGCTGGGCGGTGGCGCGCGGGCCCGTGTTCCGCTCGCCGCTGCTGCCGGATCTGGGCGACGTGCTGCCCGTGGTGTCGCTCACGGGTTCCGACTCGCAATCGCTCGACAACATGCTGGAGCTGTTGCTCATGGGCGGACTCGATCCCATGCACGCCCTGCGGATGCTGGTGCCGCCCGCCTGGCAGTCCGTGGACATGATCGATCCGGATCTGCGGGCGTTCTACGAGTACTACGCCACTCACATGGAGCCCTGGGACGGGCCGGCCGGGATCGTCGTGACCGACGGCCGCTACGCCTGCTGCACGCTGGATCGCAACGGACTGCGCCCGGCGCGCTGGGTCATCACCAAGAACCGGCACATCACCATCGCCTCCGAGGCCGGGGTTTGGGATTACCTTCCCGAGGACGTGGTGCGCAAGGGCAAGCTCGGCCCGGGCGAGATACTCGCCCTCGATCTGCAGACCTCCGAGCTGATGGACACCAAGCAGGTCGACGATCTTCTCAAGAGCCGGCATCCGTACAAGGCCTGGTTGAAGAAGGGCGTGCGCTACCTGCAGACCGACCTCGTCGATCCGCGTCTGGCGGCCGAGCCGTTCGACCGCGACACGCTGGCCATGTTCCAGAAGCTGTTCAACGTGTCCGCCGAGGAGCGCGACGAAATCATCCGTGTCCTCGCGGAGGACGAGAGCGAGGCCGTGGGGTCGATGGGCGATGATACGCCGATGCCCGTGCTGTCGAGGAAGGTGCGCTCCCTGTACGACTACTTTCGGCAGGCGTTCGCGCAGGTGACGAATCCGCCGATCGACTCGCTGCGCGAAAGCATCGTGATGTCGCTGCAGACGCAGATCGGGCAGGAGTGCAACATCTTCGTGCCGGCTCAACAGCACGCCGAGCAGATCGTCCTGAGCTCCCCGATACTGTCGCAGCGCAAGCTGCGCCAGATCATGGGCCTGGAGGATTCCGGCGTGCCGCACGAATTCATCGATCTGCAGTACGACGAGCGCGTGGACCTGAAGGCCGCGATCCTCAAGGTGTGCGATCAGGCCGAGGCGGCGGTGCGCGCCGGCAAGGTGGTGCTGCTGCTGTCGGATCGCTACCCGGTCAAGGGCACCCTGCCGATTCAGGCTCTGCTCGCGACGGGCGCGGTGCATCATCGCCTGGTGCGGACCGGACTGCGCTGCAAGTGCAACATTTTGGTCGAAACCGGCACGGCGCGCGATTCGCATCACTTCGCCTGCCTCATCGGCTACGGGGCCACGGCCGTGTATCCGTATCTTGCCTATCAGACGCTGTTCGATCTGATGCGCAAGGGCGCGGTGAAGATGGACGAGAACCAGCGGCTCGAACTCGGCCGCAGCTACCGGCGCGGCATCCGCAAGGGTCTCTTCAAGATCATGTCCAAGATGGGCATCTCCACCATCGCGAGCTACCGCAGCTCGCAGCTGTTCGAGATCGTCGGCTTGAGCGACGAGGTGGTGTCGCTGTGCTTCGACGGCTCGGAGAGCCGCATTCAAGGCGCGGACTTCGATGATTTGCAGGCGGATCAGCGGTTCCTGGCGCGGCGCGCGTGGGATCCGGCGCAGATCGTGGAGCAGGGCGGCCTGCTCAAGTACATGCACGGCGGCGAGTACCACATGTACAACCCGGACGTGATCGCCTTGCTGCAGTCCGCGGTGATGACCGGCGATTACGGGCAGTACCAGGAGTTCGCCGCGCTCGTCAACGAGCGCCCGGTCTCCTGCATCCGCGACCTCTTGAAACTGGCGCCCGCGTCGGGCCCCATTCCCATCGAGGAGGTCGAGCCGCTCTCATCCATTCTCACCCGCTTCGACAGCGCCGGCATGTCCCTGGGCGCCCTGTCGCCCGAGGCCCACGAGGCGCTGGCCATCGCCATGAACCGCCTGGGCGCGAGGTCGAATTCCGGGGAGGGCGGCGAAGATCCCGTGCGCTACGGCACGGAGAAGAACTCCAAGATCAAGCAGGTCGCCTCGGGGCGCTTCGGCGTGACGCCCGAGTACCTCATCAATGCCGAGGTCCTGCAAATCAAGATCGCCCAGGGCGCGAAACCCGGCGAAGGCGGCCAGCTGCCGGGGCACAAGGTCAACGACATGATCGCCCGCCTGCGCTTCGCGCGCCCCGGCGTGGGCCTCATTTCGCCGCCGCCCCACCACGATATTTACTCGATCGAGGACCTGGCCCAGCTCATATTCGACCTGAAACAGGTGAACCCGCAGGCCCTGGTGTCCGTCAAGCTGGTGGCGGAGCCCGGCGTGGGCACGGTGGCGGCCGGCGTCGCGAAGGCCTATGCCGACCTCATCACCATCAGCGGCTACGACGGCGGCACGGGCGCGAGCCCGCTGTCGTCGATCAAGTATGCCGGCACGCCCTGGGAGCTCGGGCTGGCGGAGACCCACCAGACGCTGCGCGCCAACGAGCTTCGCCACCGCGTTCGACTGCAGACCGACGGCGGCCTGAAGACGGGGCTCGACGTGATCAAGGCCGCGATCATCGGCGCTGAGAGTTTCGGCTTCGGCACGGCGCCGATGGTCGCCCTCGGGTGCAAATACCTTCGCATCTGCCATCTCAACAACTGCGCCACCGGCGTCGCCACGCAGCACAACGTGCTGCGCAGCCGGTTCTTCATCGGCCTGCCCGAGATGGTCATGAACTATTTCAAGTTCGTCGCGCGCGAGTGCCGGGAAATCATGGCGGCCATGGGCGTGCGGACCGTCGCGGAACTGATCGGCCGCACCGAGCTGCTGGAGATCCTTCCCGGCGAGACGCCGCGGCAGCGCAAGCTCGACCTGAAGCCGATGCTCGCCAACTCCAGCCTGATGTCGGACAAGCCCCAATACTGCGTCGACGCGCGCAATCCTCCCTCGGATCGCGGCGTGCTGGCGGAACGCATGGTGCAGGACATGCAGGATGCGATCGCGGGCGCGAAGGGCGGGGAGTTCTCCTACGAGGTGCGCAATTACCACCGCTCCATCGGCGCGCGCATCTCCGGCGAGATCGCCAGGCGCTGGGGCAACAATGGCATGAGCTCGGCGCCGCTGATCGTCAACCTCGAAGGATCGGCCGGGCAGAGCTTCGGCGTCTGGAATGCGGGCGGCCTGCACTTGAAGCTCGTGGGCGAGGCGAACGACTACGTCGGCAAGGGCATGGCCGGCGGCCGGATCGTGCTCAGGCCCCACGCGCGTTCCGAATTCGTGGCGCGCGAGACCGTCATCATGGGCAACACCTGCCTGTACGGCGCGACCGGCGGGGAGCTGTATGCGGCCGGCACGGCGGGCGAGCGGTTTGCCGTGAGGAATTCCGGTGCGCTCGCGGTGGTCGAGGGGGCCGGGGATCACTGCTGCGAATACATGACCGGAGGCGTGGTCTGCGTGCTCGGGCGCACCGGGGTGAATTTCGGCGCCGGATTCACCGGCGGATTCGCCTACGTGCTCGACATGGAGCGCGATTTCGTCGACCGCTACAACCATCAGCTGATCGACATTCACCGCGTCTCGCCCGAGGGAATGGGCGCCCACGTGCAGCATCTGCGCGGCCTGATCGAACAGCACGTCGACGCCACCGGGAGCGCCTGGGGCAGCCGGCTGCTCAACGACTTCCGCACCTACATCGGCAAGTTCTGGGTGGTGAAGCCGAAGGCGGCCGCCATCGATTCGCTGTTGATCAACCTGCGGCGCGCGGCTTGAGCCCGAGGTCGCACCCCCGATGAACGACAACTACCTGCAGTTCCTGGAAATTCCCCGCAAGGACCCGGACAAGCTGCCCCTCGAGGTGCGCACCACCGAGTTTCGCGAGATTTACGCGCCGTACGCCGCCGAATCGGCCGCGCAGCAGGCCGGCCGGTGCCTGTCCTGCGGCAATCCCTTCTGCGAGTGGAAATGCCCCGTCCACAATTACATCCCGAACTGGCTGGCGCTGGTCAACGACGGCAAATTGTTCGAGGCGGCGGAATTGTCGCATCAAACCAATTCGCTGCCCGAGATGTGCGGCCGCATCTGCCCCCAGGATCGCCTGTGCGAGGGCGCCTGCACCCTGAACGACGGCATCGGCGCCGTCAGCATCGGGTCCATCGAGAAGTACATCACCGACGAGGCCTTCAAGCAGGGCTGGAAGCCCGACATGTCCAACGTGGTGCGCACCGCGAAGCGCGTGGCGGTGGTGGGCGCGGGTCCTGCGGGCCTGGGGTGCGCCGACGTGCTGGTGCGCAACGGCGTGACGCCGGTGGTGTTCGACCGGTACCCGCGGATCGGCGGGTTGCTCACCTTCGGCATACCGCCGTTCAAGCTCGAGAAGGACGTGGTGGAAAAGCGGCGCGAAATCATGGAAGGCATGGGCGTCGAATTTCAGCTCAACGTCGAGGTGGGGCGCGACATACCCTTCAAGAGGCTGTTGGACGAATTCGATGCCGTGTTCCTCGGGATGGGCACGTATGCTTACGTGAAGGGCGGCTTCGCCGGCGAGGACCTGCCGGGCGTGCACGAGGCGCTGCCGTACTTGATCTCGAACATCAATCGCGAGCTCGGGCTGGATGACCCGGCGAGGCCGTTCGTCGACATGCGGGGCAAGCGGGTCGTGGTGCTGGGCGGCGGCGATACCGGCATGGACTGCAACCGCACGGCGATCCGCCAGGGCGCCGCCGGCGTCACCTGCACCTACCGCCGCGACGAGGACAACATGCCGGGCTCGCGGCGCGACTACAAGAACAGCCGGGAGGAGGGCGTCGAGTTCCTGTTCAATCGCCAGCCGGTCGAAATCGTCGGATCGGACCGGGTGGAGGGGGTGAAGCTGGTCCAGACCCGCCTGGGGCCGCCCGGCCCGCGGGGGCGGCGGGTGCCGGAGGTCGTCCCCGGGACCGAGGAGACCATCGAGGCCGATGCGGTTATCATTGCGTTCGGGTTTCTGCCGAGCCCGCCGGACTGGTTCGCGGAGCAGCGCATCGCCTTGCACGGGAACGGCCGGGTGCGGGTGTCGGCGGCGCCGAGAGCGCGATTCCAGACGACGAACCCCAAGGTGTTTGCCGGCGGCGACATGGTGCGCGGTTCCGATCTGGTGGTGACCGCGGTGGCCGAAGGGCGCGAGGCGGCGCAGGGGATACTGAATCATTTGGGCGTGCGCGCTGCGGCGCTGCACTCGGAGGCCCGCCACGAACTGAGGTGAGGGAAATTCGCCGTGAATGCAACCTCGACAAAAGCCGGAATCGCGGCCGCGGTGGTGACCTTTCTCGTGCTCGCCGTGTTCATGAACATTCAGGAGCACGGCTGGGTCGCCTGGGCCCGGCTGGCCGCCTCCGGCGAAATGATTCCGGTGCGGATCATCAGCCGGAATCCGGAAAAGCACGACGGATGCAATTTTGAGTACAGCGTCAACGATCGTCGCTACACGGCGCATCAGCCGGGATGTCAATTGGACGTCGGCCAGACCGCCCAGGCCGTGTATCTCCCCGCGGAACCGGGTTTCGCGGCGCTGCGCCCGCCGGTGTGGGAGTTGCTGTTCAGGATTTTCGTCCCGCTCATCATCGCGGCGATTGCCGGCTTCGTCACGGCATGGCGCATACCGCGCGAGGCGCCGCGCCCATGACCTTCCCCGCCTCGCATGAAGGCGGTTGCCTGTGCAAAGCCGTTCGATTTCGCGTCACGGGAGATCCGCTGCATTCGGTGATTTGCCACTGCCACTCGTGCCGGCGGGCGAGCGGCGCTCCGTCGGTCGCGTGGCTGACCTTCGATCGCGGCCAGGTCGAATTCGTTGCCGGCGAGGCGCGCAGCTTCCCTTCGTCGCCCGGAGTCGTCCGCCGGTTCTGCCCGAACTGCGGCAGCCAGATAGCCTACGAGACCGCCGCATCGCCGGCCTGCATCGACCTGACGACGGCCACTCTGGACGATCCCACGGCCTTTCCGCCCGCTCGCGAGGTGTGGGTGCGGGACAAGCTGTGGTGGGAGGCGGTGAATCATGCCCTCGACCACTATCCGGCCGATCTTGTCAAGGGAGGTCAAGACCATGGCCAATAGGATCTGCTTCGTGGAATTGCCGGCCGCTGCGACGGCGCCGGCGAAGGCCTTTTACGCGGCGGCCTTCGCTTTCTCGATGACCGACTTCGGTCCCACCTATGCGTGCACCTTGAGCGGCGACGTCGACCTGGGCATTCAAGCGGATGCCGGGGAGGCGACGCGCGCGCCTCTGCCGGTCATCCAGGTCGAATCGCTGGAGGCGACTCTCGCGCGGGTGCGCGGCGCCGGCGGTGTCGTCACCAAGCCGATATTCGCCTTTCCCGGCGGGCGGCGCTTCCATTTTCGCGACCCCTCGGGCAACGAACTGGCGGCGATGCAGGCGGATTGACCGGCGCTCCCGCCGCCGCCGATGGCGCCGATATCGATGTCCGAAAATGGCGAGTATTCGCCGCCGGCTTTGATTAATCTGGCGCCATGTTGCTCGATTCCAAAGCCTGTTACCGCGCGGTGCGCGCCCGCGATCGGCGCTTCGACGGCCGGTTCTTCGTCGGGGTGTCGACGACCAAAATTTATTGCAGGCCCATCTGCCCGGTGCGCCAGCCGAAGCGCCAGAACATGCGCTTCTATTCCAGCGCGGCGGCCGCCGAGGGCGCGGGCTACCGGCCTTGCCTGCGTTGCCGCCCGGAACGCGCTCCCGGCTTGAGCTCGGTCGATGCGGCGAGCCGCCTGGCGGGTGCCGCCATCGCGGGAATCGAGGAGCACGCGACTTCCGCGGGCCGCGTGAGCGACCTGGCGGCCGCGCTGGGCGTGAGCGATCGTCACCTGCGCCGCGTCACCGAAGCGGAACTCGGCGTCTCGCCAGTCGAGTTGGCGCAGACCCAGCGGCTGCTGCTGGCGAAGCGCTTGCTCGCGGAAACCGCACTCAAGCTGACGGATGTCGCTTTTGCCAGCGGCTTCAACAGCGTGCGGCGATTCAACGCGCTGTGCAAATCCCGCTATGGAATGAGCCCGGGCGCGCTGCGCGGGCGGGGCGCAGCCTCGCGCGGAAAATCCGCTGCCCCGGGGGCGCCCGGCGAGGCCGGCCACGCCGCCTTGCGCTGCCAACTCGACTACCGTCCGCCGCTGGCATGGGACCATTTGTTGGCGTACCTGCGCCTGCGCGCCATCCCGGGGGTCGAATGGGTGGACGCCACGCACTACCGGCGCACCGTGGCCATCGACGAGCATCAGGGATGGATCGCCGTGTCCCATGCCGAAGACCGCGCCGCACTGCATCTCGACATGTCGCCGTCGCTCGCGCCGGTGATTGGCGCGGTCATCGCACGCACCAAGCAATTATTTGACCTCGGGGCCTCGCCCGACGCGGTGAGCGCCGTGCTGTCGCAGGATCCGCTGCTGTCCCGGACCGTGCGCCGCGTGCCCGGCCTGCGCGTGCCGGGGGCGTTCGACGGCTTCGAACTCGGGGTGCGCGCCATCCTCGGCCAGCAAGTGTCGGTGAAGTCGGCAACCACCGTCGCGGGCCGATGGGCTCGCGCATTCGGCGCACCGATTGCAACCCCTCATCCGCAACTCTGCTGTCTGGCGCCCGGCTCCGCGCGGATGGCGGGCGTGTCTGCGGACCAGATCGCCTCGTCCGTGGGCATTTTCGCGGGCCGTGCGAAGAGCATCGCCGCGCTGGCGCAGGCGGTGAGCGAGCAGCGGGTGCTTCTCAACGGCGCCAGCGACGTCGACGCCCAGGTCGATGCCTTGATGAAACTGCCGGGCATCGGGCCATGGACCGCCCAGTATGTCGCCATGCGAGCGCTGCACTGGCCCGACGCTTTTCCCGGCACCGATTTGCTCGTCCTCCGGGCCGCCGGGATGCGCCCCGCACAACTGCTGGCGCGCGCGCAAGGCTGGCGGCCCTGGCGCGCCTACGCCACCCACTACCTATGGCAATCATTGGGAGTCCTGCCGTGAATACCTTCACGTATGTCGATAGCCCGATCGGCCGGCTGCTGCTTCGTTGCGACGGCTCTGCATTGACCGGTCTGTACATGAACGTGGCCTTAGGGCCGCCGCGCGGCGCGGATGACGGGGTCGAGGATGCGAATTCCGCACTGCTGCTGCAGGCACGGCGGCAGCTGGAGGAATACTTCGAGGGCCGGCGGCGCGATTTCGATCTGCCTCTGCGCCTGCACGGCACCGACTTCCAGCGGCGGGTGTGGAATGCGCTGCAGGAGATACCCTACGGCGCAACCTGGAGCTACGGCGAGCTCGCCCGGCGCATCGCGAACCCAAGCGCTTCGCGCGCCGTCGGGCTCGCGAACGGGCGCAACCCCATCTCCATCCTGGTTCCCTGCCACCGGGTCATCGGCGCCGATGGATCCTTGACGGGCTACGGCGGCGGCTTGGAGCGCAAGCGCTGGCTATTGGCGCACGAGGGACTGCATTGAGGGGCGACCTACGGGCCTAGATGGACCGGTAATCGAGTCGGGGCACCCGCTCGAACGCCTTCTCACGGCCGATTAGCGTGGCTTCGTAAGATAACGCCGTCGCTGCGATCCAAGCGTCATTTTCCCCAAGGCGACGCGAGAGCGAGCTCTGCAGCGCAGCCGCACGCCAGGCAATGGCCCGGGAGAGAGTTACGACGCGAAACGGCGCCAGAAACTCAATGAGCGCGCGCGGATCGACAAAGCCTTCCGCAAACTCGCCGAGCGTTATGATGCTGATCGCCGCGGCCTGCCGGCGGTGTCTTGCCAACACGCCGTGTGCAGGTCCCATTTTTCGGTGCGCCAGCTCGTCCTCGAACTCGATCAGAAAGCTGGTATCAAGCAGCAGCATCGCGAGACCGGCGCCGCCGCGGCCCGGCACCTCGGCCCTCGAAAGCCTTCATGGCATCGAGCAGATCCCCGGCGGTCATCGCCGGCCGCTCCGATAGTACGCGGCGGATGACGCGTGAGAACGACTCCTTGGGGTCCTTTCTCTCCCTCACCAGGAGTTCGTACGCGTCGATTTCGATGGATATCGTCTTGGTAGCCATACACAGATCATGCATGGACTGGGTATTGGAGTCAAAGTTCGGAAGTGCTTTAGCCGGCACGCAAGTCGGACAGCACGGTCCCCATCGCCAGGGTTTCGGCTTCATGGGGATGATCGCGGAACGTCTCCGTGAGCGCCTCGGCATACCAGGACTGCATGGGCGGGAGCTGCAGCAGGCGTTCGGCGTACGCAGCGGCTGCGGATTCCAAGGTCAGGCCATAGGTCTGAATGCGAAACGCCACGGGGGCGAAGAACGCATCGACCGCCGTGAACCCGGCGCCCGCCAGAAAGGGGCCGCCGAAACGGCGCAGGCCGTCGCTCCACAACGTTTCCAGCCGCTCGATCTCGCCTTGCAGAGCGGCGGGATGATCCTTCAGGCGGACTCGCAACCCGCAGCTCATCGAGCAGCGGTTTCGTAGCTCGAAGAATCCCGAATGCATTTCTGCCGCCGCGCTGCGGGCCCACGCCCGCGCGGCGCGCGACTCGGGCCATACCCTGGGATGTTGCTCGGCCAGATAATCCATGATGGCGTACGAATCCCAAACCACGAGCCCGCCGTCGACCAGGCAGGGGACCTTGCCGCTCGGGGAAATCTTGCGGAATTCATCCCAGCGAGGTCCGTCGCCGAACGCCAGCAGGCGCTCCTCGAACACAATATCGAGTTCCCGCATCAGGACCCATGGCCGCAGCGACCAGGAGGAATAATTCTTGTTGGCTATGTAGAGCCGGTACACCGCGTCATCCGGTGCCGGTGGCGAGGCCGGCCGCGTCCCCGTCGAGCCTTGCCGTGATGTCGCGCAGGGTTTCCTGCAGCTCGACGGCCTCCCGCGTGTACTCCTCGATCTGTTCGGCGGCCGGCACCCAGAGGTTTTCCAATTTTGCCAGCGTCGAGAAATCCGCGTTCTGGCGCCGCGACATCCGGAACTTGGCCGCGGCTCCCGGTCCCTTCTTGGCGCCGCCCGCGGCCATCGACATTTTCCGCCGAACCTCATCGTGATGTTCGAGGAGCTTGCGGGCATGCAACAAGCAAGCTTCCAACTCGGCAATCAAATGCGGCGGCACGCCGCGCGCAAAAGCCAGCCGCTCCAGCAGCTTCAGGCGGGCCTCCAGGTCCAGCAACTGTTCCGCGTGCTCGACGAACACGGGATCCTTCGACAGCGCACGCAGCGCCATGCCCACAGATTGGATTTCGAACTTGGAAAACTCGACCAAAAAGGAGCCAATGGCATCTTTGAGCTGCATTTACGTGAATCCCCTAGGCTGCGCGTTTTTTGGCGTCTGCGGTCTCAGATATATTACCAAATGCGTCCCGGCCGGTCCTCCCCAAACCGAAAATATTAGAATACGAGTGTCATACGGCGCTCACGCCTCGAGGATGGGGCCGAATCGGCGGCATGGGTCAAATCAGCGGCAATATGACGGTAAATATTGCCCCGCTGCCGCCGCTCCGGTTGCCGGCCAGCGCGCGGCCGCCGTGATATTCGGCGATGAGGCGCACGATGTAGAGGCCCAATCCGAAGTGCGGCTTGTCCCCCGCTCCGGGACGGTGTTCGAACAGCGACTCGAACAGGCGCCCCAGCAGGTCGGGCGGGATCGGCGGCCCGTCGTTTTCGACGGACAGCTCATAGCGGCTTGGTGCGCGGGTCAAGGTCACGATCACGCTCCCCGATGCCGCACAAAAGTCCACGGCATTGTCGATGAGCTTGTCCAGCATCTGCACCATCAGATCGGGCGCGCCGTTCATGAAGCAGGCATCGCCCGGCGTGTGGAGTTCGATGCGCGCGGCCGGAAAGCCGTCCCGGTATCCGGCAACGGCTGATTGCAGCAAGGCCTCCAGATCGAAATTCACGCGCTCGGCCTGCTTGATGCTCTCTTCCACGCGGGACGCGGCGCCGAGGGCGCTCAGGATGGACTGCAGGCGCAGTACGCCATCGCGGGCGCGCGTGAGGTACCCCCGTTGGTCCGGGCGTGCGCCCTCCGATTCGAGGTTGTCGAGCGAGGAGCGAACGATCGTGAGCGGGGTGCGCAGTTCGTGCGAGAGCTTGCCGCCGAGAGTTCGCAGGTATTGGGCATGTTCGTTGAGCCGCCCGAGCAATCGTTCGAAGGCTCGGGCCAGCGCGCCGATCTCGTCGGCCCGGCCGGATTCGGGCATGTCGAGGCGGATGCTGCCGTCGCGGGCGATGGCGCCGTCCGCGGCGAGGCTTAAGCGGCCGATGCGCCGGCTGATCCAGGTTGCCAGGGCGAAGGCGATGGCCGCCGCGAATACCGTGGCCAGCAAGGTCATATTGAACAAGCGCTCGAGCGCCCGGTCGCGCAGCTCCAGGAGTTGATCGCCCGGCTGCTCCAGCACCACGGCGCCTCCCGTGTGGTCGCCGACCCGGATCGGCGCCGCCGCGGACAGCAGCGGCGCCTGACCGGGATTGGCGCGCAGCCACTGCGCTGCCGGGTGACCCGCGAGCGCCCGGGTCACCTGGTCGCCTTCGAGACGGTCCGGGGCCGATGATTGCAGGGGCCAGACCGATGTATCGCCGGTGACGAAGCGCCGGTACCAGGTGCCCGCCGGCGCGAGCGCCTCTTCTCCGGCCCGCGGCAGCGCACCGGCGGTGCCCAGTATCAGCGCATTGGCGTCGATGACCGTTGCCCGGGTTCCCGGACCGATGAAGGTCGCCAGCAACTCGCTAAGGCCCGGGGTTGCCATGAACACACGGCCGCCCTGTGAGGTGTCGGCGCCCATGAAACCCGCTCTGGCGCCCGCGGGGCCGACCGCTTCGATCCAGAGCCGCGAGCCCACCAGGGTGCGGGGAATTCTCGCCTCCAGGTGGTATCCGCCGGAGGTCTGCAGCCAGAAGGCCTGAATCCGCGGCGCAAGCGTCACGTGTCCGACGCCGTCGTCGCCGCGCACGATCGATTGCGCCAACGTGGGTCCGGGCGCGCCGGTGGCGAAGAAATACGATTCCTCGGCGCCATCCGGCCGCAGTAGCTTGAGGTCGACGCGGTCGAATCCGCCTTGGTCGGGAAGGCCGTCGGCGGGCTCGGGATCGAACCGCGGATCATCGACCTCCAGATACAGAAACACGTAGCGGTCGGTGTGACCGGCCAGGAGCCGCGCCGCGAGCCCGGTTCGGGTCGGCAGGGTCCGGGGCGCGGCGCCGAGATCCCAATCCTCCCGATAGCCGTCGAGCAAGGGCTCGCCGTGCAGGGGGAAGACGTAAAGATCGCCCTGGCTCGCATCGAACGGCTCCCCGGTCTCGACGTCCGTGAACACGCGCGAGGCTTCAGCCGAGAGCGCATTGGCGATGGTGCCGGCCGCGGCGTGCAGCGAGTTCTCCTGCGAGATGCGCAGCGCCGATTCGAGCTCGCGGGCATATTGGCAGCCCGCCCACGGCAGGATCAGAGTGGTCAGCGCGATCGCGAGCAGTTGCAGCCGGATGCTCACTCGACCCAGCGATAGCCCATCCCGTAGACCGTTTGAATCGCATCGAAGGATGGGTCGATTTGTTGAAATTTGCGCCGGATGCGCTTCACGTGGGAGGTGATGGTGTTGTCGTCGAGCACGACGCTGGCCGCATCCATGAGCTGCTGGCGGTTCTTCACGTGGCCCGGATTCTTGGCGAGCGCATGCACGATCCAGAACTCGGTCAAGGAGAGCGTCACGGCGCTGCCGTTCCAGGCCGTCTGCATCCTCTCGCCGTCGATCGAGAGCGGGCCGCGGCGCACGATCTCGGCGGCGTCGCCGGGCCGGCGCAGCGCGTCGATGCGCCGAAACAGCGCGGCCACCCGGGCCGCCAGGTGCGGCAGGCTCACGTCCTTGGTCAGGAAGTCGTCCGCTCCCAGGCGCAACCCCGACACCGCGTCCAGTTCGCTGTCCCGCGCCGTGAGAAAAATGATCGGTACCTCCGCCGATAGGGCGCGCAGATCCCGGCACAGGTCGAACCCGCCTTCGGCCTCATCCTCGAGCGAGATGTCGATGATGGCGAGATCGGGGAGGTGGACGCCGAAGGCCTGCATCGCGTTCTTGCGATTGCCGTAGGTCTTGACCTGATAGCCGTGGCGGGCGAGGGCCGCGGCGTAATTCTCGCGCAGCGCCGGCTCGTCCTCGACGATCGCAATCTGCTTTCTCATGTGGGCAAGCATAGCGCATCGTGCGCCCGTGCAGGCCCGCCGGCTCATCCCGCGCCATGATTCGCCACGATTTGCCTTGAAGTTGCGGCGTTTCCCGGGGCGGCCCGCCGCATTCCCTTGGGATAGTGGAGACACGGAACGAAATCACGGGAGAATCCTTCATGAACACAGCTACGGCCCCTTCGATGTCCATCGAGCCGCGATTGCTCTGGGTCCAGCGCCGCGAGGCCGCGCTCAATTGGCTCGCGCTCGGTTTGCTGCTCGCCGCCTGGAACGCCGCCGACGGCGACCCCGTCGGCGCCGCGCGGCGCCCGCAGTCCCTGCGCGGTTATTCGTGCGTTTCGGTGCGGGCGGTTCACCGGATGCAATCGCCCGATTGGTGAGGACGACATCGGCGCGTACAGCGCCTCGCGCGCGGAGCAGGCAAATTTTCTTTTGAAAGGTCACAAAATCGTCAACTTACTGTAAAGCTTGGTGCCTCTAATGGCGGGGCCATTATGCTCGCCACCGAAACATCGAAACATATATTGATCGTCGACCGGGATGTTGCTGCTGTCGAACCCCTGCGTCAGAGACTCTCTGAGGCGGGTTTCGTGGTTCGCGCGATCACCGACGGGACCGCCGCCGCCGCGGCGGTGGCGGAGCGTCCACCGCACCTGGTGATCATCGACTGGAACATCCCGGGCTTCATGGCGCTCGATCTGATTCAGGGGATTCGCTCCGCGCGCGCTCCGCAGGCCGTCCGTCTCATCATTTTGTCCGCCCTGGCGGGAGAACAGGATGTCGTGGCCGGCCTCAATTTCGGCGCCGACGACTACATCGCCAAGCCGTTTTCGCTGCGTGAAGTGGTGGCGCGGGTCGCCGCCGTACTGCGTTCGCGGCAACGGGATGGGCAGCCCTCGACCCTGACCTGCGACTCGCTCGTGCTGGACGCCGCCACCAATCGCGTCACCGCCCATGGAAATCTCATCAACTTGAGGGGCATCGAATACCGGTTGCTGGAATTCCTGATGTCGAATCTCGGAAGAACCTTCAATCGCAGCCAGCTCCTGGCCCACGTGTGGGGCGACGACACCGAGGTCGACGAGCGCACCGTCGACGTCAACGTGCAGCGCTTGCGCAAGATCCTGAGCGAATCCGGATACGAGGCCTACCTGCAGACCGTGCGCGGATTCGGCTACCGGTTTTCCCCCCCGATGCGCGGCGCCGCCGATCCCCCGGCCGTGGCTGAGGGCCCAGCGCCCAAGTCGTGAAACAATCCACATTTTCTGTTGTTCCACGCGATGTTCCACGCGTAAGTATCTTTTTTGTCAATAAATCTTCTTTCGCGGGTCATCCTCTCGTCACATAAAACGGCGATCGTTGCATCTGAGCCTGAAGGTTCAGAGGAGACGAGACATGGTGCAACGAGAAGTCATTTCGCCGCTGCGCTTGAGGTCGGTTTTCATCTCGGATGTCCATCTGGGATTCAAGGGCTGCAGCGCGGAGTTGCTGCTCGACTTCCTGCACCATGTCGAGATGGACACCCTGTTCATGGTGGGGGACATCGTCGATGTCTGGAGCATGAAAAGGAGCATGTACTGGCCCCAGTCCCACAACAATGTCCTGCGCACCATTCTCGGCAAGGCAAAGCGCGGCACCAAGGTCATCTTCGTGCCCGGCAACCACGATGAGGTGTTTCGCGAGTTCGACGGCGCCGTCTTCGGGAATCTCGAGATTCACCGGGAATACATCCACGTGGGCGCGGACGGCCGCCGCATGCTGGTCCTGCACGGCGATGAATTCGACAGCGTCGTCAAATGCAGCCCATGGCTCGCCAAGCTCGGCAGCAATCTGTATGACCTGCTTCTCGCGGTGAATCCGTACATCAATTGGGTGCGCCGGAAGCTGGATCTGCCCCATTGGTCGCTGTCCGCGTACCTCAAGCAGAAGGCGAAGAAGGCGGTTCAATACATCGGCAGCTTCGAGGATGCGGTCGCGCAGGCGGCGCGCAAGCGCGGCGTCGACGCGGTGGTTTGCGGCCACATACATCACGCGGAAATACGCGACATCAACGGCATCCTGTACTGCAACGACGGCGATTGGGTGGAGAGCTGCACGTCCCTGGTCGAGGACATGAACGGTCAGCTGCGCCTGATCGAGTGGCCGAAGATGCGCGAACAAATCGAGGTTCCGCCGCTGACCGTGCCGGAGGAGCAGGCGGCATGAACCACAGGGCCGAAATGTGGAGTCTCCCCTGGCATGAGTTGCAGCGCAGCCTCGCCGCGGGTCTCAACCCCGGCGCGGGCGGCCGGTTTGCCGGCCCGGCGGCGCCCGCCCTGCCGTTTCCCGGCACCCTCCGCTGCCCGTCGAACCCTACTTGGCTGGGCCGGGCGCGTGCCCGGGCCGCGCTTTGCCCATCCGCCGCAAAATAACTGCCGTAAAACTGTCCGATTATCGTCATCTTCGGCGTGCAGCATCCGGCGTAGTGGCAACGCGAGGAGCAGCACCCCATGGGCAGTCTCGATCTCGATCTGGACGGCAAGATCAATGGTTTGGAACTCGAATGGCGGCTGGCGTACGACGGCTGCATCGCGGCACGGGCGGAGTATCAGAAGCTGGCGGCACGCGGTTCGGGCGCGGAATTGATCGACCTGGCGCGCGAGCGGCTGGAGCGGGCGGAAGCCCTGAAGGCCCGCATCATGGCCAAGATCGAGCGGCTCGAGGACCATCTGTTGGGGGGGCGATAAGCGCATGCCCGCCATATCCCCGGCTGAAGACAGCGCCGCCACGTTGATCGAGCGCCGCTGGTTCGCGGCGGCCCGTGCGGCGGAGCAGATCCGTGCCGAGTGCGATGCGCTGGCCCGCGTGCGCGACATGGCGGAGGATGCCTGGCGAAGCGCGCGGTCGAAGCTGTCGCACCTGGAAGCCGTGTGCGAGGCCTTGGGCGAGGAAATGAGCGCCATCGATGAGCGGCCTGCGGGCGGCCGGCGGCCGGGCGCCCTGCAGACGTCGGCGGCCTGAGGGATAATCGGCCGCTGATCCCCGCCTCGAGGAACGCGAGCGTGAAGAAATACCAGCAATGCCGCGGTCAGGGCGCACCGATGAGTCGATTGCAAGCTTCCGCCGGGAGCGGCCCCCGTGATTGATTGGGAGCCGCCATCCGTACGGGAAGTGGTCCAGCCGGGACCGGCGCTGGAGGCGGCGCGCTTCGTGGTCGGCGCGATGATGACGCCGAGCCACGCAAGCTTCGGCGCACGCCTGTCGGATTCATGCCGCGCCCATTCGCTGCCGCTCGCTCTCTACGAGGTGCCTGCCGTGCACCGCTCCATCAGCGTGAAGGGCTCGGACGATCTGCGATACACGAAGGCCAACTTCATCCGCTTCCTGCTCGATCGATTCGAGCGCCCCGTCCTGTATCTCGATGTCGATTGCGTGGTGGCGCAGCCTCCGGCGCGCGTGGATGATCTGCTCGCCGCCCAGGTGGATTTCGCGATCTTCAACTGGCTCGCCGAGGATCACACGGAGGCTTATGTTCGAGCCGACGTGACCGCCGCGGACGGCCCGGTATCGAGCGATCGCTTCTATCGGTTTTCGCACAGCATCGATTCCTGGAGCGACACGCAGCTCCTGTGCAGCGGTGCGGTCCAGTGGTGGAACCGCACGGCTCCCGCCCGGCAATTGCTCGAGCAATGGCAGGGCGTGATCGAGCGCTCGCCGCGCAGTGCCGATGACAAGAGCCTGGACTATGCATTCAACAATTTTCCTGCCGGGGCGGCCCTCCGGGCGGCATGGCTTCCCAAGAGCTACGCACGCATTGGGTGGTGGATCTACGAACGGCCCGTCATCGATCATCCGGAGATTCCGGCCCCGGCAAGCGGCTTCGTGCAGCTCGACGAACTCAACGGGAAGCGGCGAATCTACACGCAGGCGCTGCGGCCGCATGAAGTCGCGTACGTGTTCCCCAAGGATTGCCTGATCGACACTCAAACGCGCACGCTGCTGCGACTGAGCAGCCAGGGGTGGCGCCCGGTGGGCCCGTTCGCGACGCCCCTATGGCTGTGATCTCGCTGCACGACGCGCGCCCGGCGTCCGGAGCCATCGGCCGATGAGCAGCGGCGACTCCCCGGCGGACGCGCTGTTCCGGGAAGCGCTCGCGCTGCATCGAGAGGCGCGCCACGCGGAAGCGCGGACCGCCTATGAGCGGGTGCTGCAATGCCAGCCCCGGCACGTTCCGGCGCTCACCTTCCTCAGCATCATTGCCCTCGAATCGAGCGATCCCGAGCGTGCGATAGAGCTCACGGCCGCGGCGCTCGGGGCGGATCCCTCGAACGCCGCCACCCATCTCCTGCAGGGCCATGGGTATCGGCGGCTCGAGCGGCGGCCTGAGGCGCTCGCGAGCTATCAACGCGCCATCGCGTCGCAGCCGGATCTCGCGGACGCGCATTTCCACCTGGGAAACCTGCAAAGCGACCTCGGCCGCCACGAGGACGCCGTCGACAGCTACGGCCGGGCGCTCGCGCTCAATCCGCGCGCCGCGGAGATTCACAATAATCGAGGCAATTCGCTGCGCAGCCTCCAGCGCTTCGCCGAGGCGGTGGAGAGCTATGCGCAAGCCATCGCCGCGATGCCCGGCATTGCGGAACCGCATTTCAACAGGGGCTTGGCGCTGTACGAACTGGCGCGCTACGAGGCGGCGCTCGCGAGCTTCGATGAGGCCATCGCGATCCGTCCCGGGTATGCGGAAGCGCACTTCAGCCGCGGCAACGCGCTCCAGCGGCTCGATCGGCCGCAGGCGGCGCTCGACAGCTACGACCGGGCCATCACGCTCGAGCCCGGCTACGCCCTGGCCTACGCCAACCGCGGCAACGTGCAGAGCGAACTGCAAAGATTCGACGATGCGCTGGCGAGCTATGATGCCGCCATCACGAGGGCGCCGGACTACGCCGATGCCCACTGCAACCGCGGCAACCTGCTCGCCGACATGAGGCGATTCGACCAGGCTCTCGGCAGCTTCGACCGGGCCATTGCCGCGAATCCCGATTATGCGCAGGCGTACTTCAGCAGGTCGCTGGTGAGGCTCCTCCTGGGAGACTGGAGCCGCGGCTGGCGGGATTTCGAGTGGCGATGGAGGAACGAGCACTGTGCCTCCAGCCGCGAGAAACGCAGCTTCTCCCGGCCGCCGTGGCTCGGGGAAGAGCCGATCGACGGCCGGACTCTCCTCCTGCATGGCGAGCAGGGACTGGGCGATACCCTGCAATTCTGCCGCTACGCGACCCTGGTCGCGGATCGCGGTGCCCGCGTCGTCCTGGAAGTGCCGCGCGCGCTGTCGAACCTGCTTGGCAGCCTGCCGGGGGTCGCGCAGCTCGTGGCGCGGGGCGAACCGCTGCCGCCGTTCGACTGCCATTGCCCGCTGCTCAGCTTGCCGCTGGCGTTCGGTACGACTCCGGATACCATACCGGCCCCGATCCCCTACCTGCGCAGCGGCGCGGCCCGCGCGCAGTACTGGAAGGCCAAGCTCGGGGAGCGCATCCGTCCGCGGGTGGGGCTGGTGTGGTCGGGTGGTTTTCGGCCCGATCAGCCGGAGCTCTGGGCGGTCAACAACCGGAGGAACATCCCCTTGAGAATGATCGCCGGCCTGAAACTTCCCGGGCTCGAGTTCTACAGCCTGCAGAAAGGCGAGCCCGCGGAATCGGAGCTCGCACAGTTGAAGGCCGGCGGCTGGGACGGACCCGAGCTGATCGACCATAGCGGCGAATTGCACGACTTCGAAGACACCGCGGCGCTGATCGAGCAGCTGGACCTGGTGATTTCGGTCGATACCTCGACGGCGCATCTGGCGGGGGCGCTCGGCAAGCCGGTGTGGATCTTGAACCGCTTCGACACCTGCTGGCGCTGGTTTCTCGACCGCTCCGACAGCCCTTGGTACCCGACCGCCCGGATCTATCGGCAGGACCGGGCGAACGACTGGGACGGCGTGATAAGTCGCGTCCGCCTCGACCTGGAGCGCATCGCCGCTTCGGGTTCGGTCTGAGCGGCGCCGTGCCGCACTCGAACCCGCCACGGTCCGCCACGGCGGCTGATCTCATGGCCATGGCCAGAGCGGGCCGCTACGGCGATATGGAAGCGAAGGCGCTCGAACTCACCGCATCGCATCCATCGTCCGGCCTCGCGTGGAAGGCGTTGAGCGTTGCCCTGCAGATGCAGGGCAAGGATGCCTTGCAGCCCCTTGAACGCGCGGCGCGCCTGCTGCCGGGCGATGCCGAGGCGCAGAGCAATCTCGGCGCGGCATTGCGACGCTTGGGAAGGCTCGATGAAGCCGTGGCCTGCCTGCGCCGGGCGCTGCAGCTCCGGCCGGACCTTGCGCAAGTGTGGAACAACCTGGGAAATGCCGAGAGGGATCTCGGACGCCCGGCCGCCGCCCTCGAGGCATTCGGTCATGCCCTGCGCTTGAAACCCGATCTCGCCAAGGCGCACAACAATCGGGGCAACGCGCTGCACGATCTCGGCAGACTCGACGACGCGGTTGCGGCTTATCGGCGCGCGATCGAAATCGATGCCAAATACGCGGAGGCTCACCGCAATCTGGGAATTGTGCTGCGCCTGCAGGGCCGGGCGCACGAGGCGGAATCCTGTTGCCGGCAGGCGCTCGCAATCGCCCCGGACGACCCTGCGGCCGCCATACTGCTCGCCCATCTGAGTTCGGACCGGGGAGAGTTCGCGCAGGCGCGGACGCTGCTCGAGCGGGCCATCGCCGTCGACCCGAATTGCGCGGAAGCCTGGGCCGGTCTTGCGGACTTGGGCCGGATGACGCGCGACGATGCGGGCTGGCTTGCCGGCGCCCTGCGCATTGCCGAGCGGGCGCTGCCGCGGGACGCGGTGCACCTTCGCTTCGCCATCGGCAAGTACTGCGACGACGTGGGGGATTACGATGAGGCGTTCCGGAACTACCGCTGCGCGAACCAACTGGCGAAGACGCTCCATCCCGCGCACGACCGCCGGCGCCTGACGGCGGCCGTCGACCAATTGATCGAATCGTTTTCCGCCGAGTGGCTCGGCAGCGCGCAGGCCGCATCGAACGGTTCCGAGCGCCCCGTGTTCGTGGTGGGAATGCCCCGCTCCGGCACCACGCTGGCCGAGCAAATCCTCGCCTCGCACCCGCAAGTGCATGGAGCCGGGGAATTGCCTTACTGGAATACCGCGGCGGGGCGTTACGCGGCATCTGCCCGCGCCGCCACCGACTCAGACGCCGGCGCGGATAGCCGGGATGCGGCGGGCTTGCCTCAGCTCGCCGAGGATTACCTGGCGCTGCTGCGCGGGCTGTCGCCCGACGCGCTGCGGGTCGTCGACAAGATGCCCGCCAATTTCCTGTATCTGGGATTGATTCGCGCGGCATTGCCCAACGCCCGCATCATTCACCTGCAGCGCAATCCGATAGACACCTGCCTGTCCATCTATTTCCAGAACTTCGGAGCGGTTCATTCCTATGCGAACGACCTGGAGGATCTCGCGCACTATTTCCGCGAATACCGGCGCCTCATGGATCACTGGCGGCGGAGCTTGCCCGCGGGAGCGATTTTGGAGGTGCCCTACGAGAAACTCGTTGAGAGCCCCGAGGTCTGGAGCCGCCGCATGATCGAATTCGTCGGCCTGCCGTGGGATGCGCGCTGCCTCGATTTCGGCCGAACGGCGCGGGTCGTCAGCACCTTCAGCAAGTGGCAGGCCCGGCAACCGATCCACCGGGCGTCCGTCGAGCGCTGGCGTCATTACGAGAAGTATGTGGGCCCGCTGCAGTCCCTGCTGGATCCGGCCGCAGCGCCGTGAGGCGTCAGGGGCGCGCCGCCCTGATCTGTCCCCCGCTGTGCAGCTTCCGCCCCATGATTTAGAAGCAAAGGCTCCGGTAGACGGAGTACGGTTTCTTGTCGCTCAGCACCGTGGCGCCATTGATGAGACCGGGAAGAATGAACAGCCTGCCGCCGAGTTGACGCAAACCCGCGTGGAAGTGCACGTGTTCGCACTGCTGCATCCGCACGGTGACCACCTGCCCGTCCTGGTTCCGCAGCACGCGCACGCGCGAGCCCAGGTAGGGATTCGGGCCGCGTCTGACGTAGTTCATGGAATAGATCCCGAGTCCTCCGAAGGCCGAGTCGACTTCGATCGGCGCCAGGTTCCGGTCGAAGGCTCTGATGCGCCGGGCGAAGGTTCGCTCGAATGCCTCCTCGTCCGACGCGCCGTTCCTCTGAACCCAGGACAGAATCTCGTACCAGACATCGTCGGGACAGATCTCTGAGTGCCTGAGCGCCCACCAGTCGTAGTACGGCCCCATCCGATTTGGAAATACCCCGGCGCATTGTTCGGTTGCCCGCATGAACTCCAGCGCGGCGCCGAATTTGCGCAGGTCGATCGGATGGGCGCCGATGTCGTCCATGTCGAGCACGCAGAGGTGGTCGAAGCCCGCCAGCACCGGGTCGCTGCGCACGTACTCGAGGTACACATTGCGGGCAAACTCCAGCCTGAGCGTGCGGATCTGGGTCCTGCCCAAGCCGTCGAGATTGAACAGGGAGAAGTGAGGGCGCCGCTCGCCCCAGGCCTTCAGCATCTGCTTGGTGGCGTCGACCGAGTCGTTCTCCACGAAGACGTAGGCCGCCTCGTCGAAGAGCGACGACAACCGGTCGAGGTTGCCAAGCACCGCTGTCAGATGGGGCGCGCAATCCCGCAGCACCCCGGCAAAGATCGCCTTTCGCAAGATTTTCTACACGCCAACGTTCCCGCCATCGAGAATATCAAGCGGTGTACCGAGGGCACACCGCGCGCGGCGCAAAGATTCGTCGGCGAACTGTCGAGATGTGTCAAGCGCTCTGCCTCGCCGGTGCGCTGTCGCAGGCGCAGGCCCTGTATGCCGAGGTCTTGAAGTCCGAGCCCCGGCATTACGAGTGCCTGCACATGCTGGGCGTGATCGCCGCGCGCGCCGGAGATCCTGCGCGTGCCGTGGAGTGGATCAGCCGCGCCATCGGCGTGGAGCCCAAGCGGGCGGCCGCGTACTGCAACCGGGGCCTGGCATTGGAAAGGCTGGAAAGACCCGAAGCGGCGCTGACTGATTACGACGCCGCCATTGCGCTCGACCCCGGCTACGCCCCGGCGCATCTGAACCGCGGCATCGTGCTCGAGGATCTGGGGCGCTGGCAGGAGGCGCTCGCGGCCTTCGACCGGGCAATCGCCCTCGATGCCGGGCTCGCCGAGGCTCACTTCAACCGGGCCGCGGTACTGGAGAGGTTCAAGCGGCCGCACGCCGCCCTCGAGAGCTACGAGCGGGCGATGTCCATCATGCCCCGCATGGAGTTCCTGCGCGGGCCGCGCCGGCACACCAAGATGCAGCTCTGCGATTGGGACGGCTTCGCAGCCGATCTGGCCGAACTCTGCGCGGCGATCGAACGAGGCGAGGCGGCATGCGCGCCGTTTGCCTTTCTGGCATTGTCGGGGTCCGCCGCGCTGCAGCGGCGTGCCGCCGAGATTTGGGCTCGCGAGCGCGGGCTGCTGCGCAATGCGCCGCGGGCACCGCTCCAATGGGGCCGCCACGAGAAGATCAGGATCGGCTATTTCTCCGCGGATTTTCGCAGCCATCCCGTAGCGCGCCTCACCGCCGAACTGTTCGAGATGCACGATCGTGGGCGCTTCGAGGTGACCGCGTTTGCCTGGGGTCCGGATACGCCGGACCCGATGCGCAAGCGTCTGCGGGCGGCCTTCGATCGATTCATCGACGTCGACAGGTCATCCGCTGAGGAGATCGCACGGCTCGCCCGGCAGATGGAACTCGACATTGCCGTCGATCTCGGAGGATACACGCGTGACTCCCGGCCTGGGATCTTCGCAGCGCGCGCCGCGCCCGTTCAGGTGACCTTTCTCGGGTATCCCGGCACGCTGGGCGCGCCGTTCATGGACTATTTGGTTGCGGATCGCGCCCTCGTCCCGCCCGATCAGCTGCGGCATTACTCGGAGAAGATTCTCCACCTTCCGAGCTACCAGCCCAACGATGCGACGCGGCGCATCGCTCGATCGCGAATCGCACGGTCTGCCCGCGGCGGCCTTTGTGTATTGCTGCTTCAACGGCAGCTACAAGATCACGCCGGCGGCATTCGATGCCTGGATGCGGATACTGAAGAGCGTTCCGGACAGCGTCCTGTGGTGGCGCAGCGCGGGTGATCACGCTAACGACAATCTGCGGCGCGAGGCTCGGGCGCGGGGCATGGCGCCGGAACGGCTGATCTTCGCGCCGCGGCTCGAGGCCATGGAGGACCACCTGGCGCGCCATCGCCTCGCGGACCTGTTCCTGGATACCTGGCCCTTCGGTGCGCACACGACGGCGGCAGATGCCCTGTGGGCGGGACTCCCCGTTCTCACCTGCGCGGGCGAAGGCTTCGCGAGCCGGGTGGGAGCGAGCCTGCTCTCATCCATCGGCCTGCCCGAACTCATTGCGGCGAGCGTCGGGGAGTACCTGCGGCTCGCCCAGGCTCTCGCCTCGGACCGGCCGCGCCTGGCCGAACTCGCGCGGCGCGTGGCCGACCGCCGGCGGGACTCGCCGCTGTTCGACACGCGCTCGTTCGCGACACATCTCGAATCGGGTTATTCGGCAATCCATGAGCGGCATCGCGCGGGGCTTCCGCCCGAGGATCTGTGCGTCGGGCCTGCGCCCGATGCGAATGCCGGCCGCGGCCCGGCGGGCGGTCAGGACTTCCACTTCGAGAGATAACGTTCATATCCGGCGCGCCATGCGGGCGTGCCGAAGCTGCCGTCGCTCTCGTGCATGACGCTGATACCCCAGGTGCCCATGCGAAGTCCGCGCTGCTCGGCGGTCCGGCAAAAGTCGAGGTCATAAAAATGGAAGTCGAAGGCCTCGTCGAACCAGACGTTCCTGGAGATCAGCGTGTCGCTGCGCGCGGCCAGCATCACGCCGTCGAGGAGCTTGACCTCATGCCCCGGAGGGCCGTACGCGCTGATGTAATCCGCGGGCCACGCCTTGCCGTGCGCAATCACGCCGCTCAGATTGTCGCGCGCATCGCGCGTGAATTGGTCGTCCAGAAATCTCCACGCGGGCTGACGCTCCACCCGGCGGCGGTTGCCCGCGAGGCCGATGATGTCGAATTTGGCGAGCCCGTTGAAGAGGCGCGTCGGCCAGTAGAAATCCAGCAGGTGCACGTCGTCGTGGACGAACACGAGGATTGCGGGATCCGCGGCCGACTCCCGGATCGCGGTATTGTACGCAAGCGGCAACCCCGCGGAATTGCCCGGGAACAGCCGCAATTCGAATAATGAAGCGTACAGCCCGAGCGAACGGCCCAGGGCGCTTCGGGCCGCGAAACCCTCCGCCGTCTCCCGGGTCGCGCACACCACCCTGACCTTGAAATCCATGGAGTTATCCGGCCCTTCGACGCTTCGCACGGCGGCGGATGAGTTTTGCACGCCGGATCCGGGGCGTCCAGACCGCCGCGCCGGGCTCTCATCGAACTGCAACCTGCGATTGCTAGAGTCGCTGACCTTCGTTGCATTTGTTTGACCATTTGACGGATTCCGCCATGCAATTCTCGATTCGCTGGCCGGCCGCGGCCGCCTGGCTGGTACTGGCCTCCTGCGGCGGCGGCGGTTCATCGTCCGCCGCTCCGCCGCCGACCGCGTCCCTCAGCGCGGCGCACAGCCTCATCCAGGGCGGCGCGGCCACCACATTGACGTGGAACTCAGCGAACGCCACCGCCTGCACGGCCTCCGGGGGCTGGACCGGCGTCAGAGCCACGAGCGGCTCGCAGAGCACGGGCGCCCTCACGGCCAATGCGACTTATTCGCTGACTTGCAGCGGCCCGGGCGGTTCGAGCGCGGCCGCGAGCGTGACCGTGGATGTCACGCCGGTCGCGACGCTCACGGCGAGCCCCCTGTCCGTGGCAAGGGGCGCGAGCGCGCAGCTTCAGTGGACTTCATCCGGCGCCGCATCGTGCACGGCTGGAGGAGGCTGGAGCGGCACCAGGCCCACCACCGGTACCCAGAATACGGGCGCTCTGACCGCGGCTACGCTGTATTCCCTGACCTGCACCGGCCCGACCGGGACCAGCACCGCTTCGAGCGTGACGGTCAATGTGGCCCCGACGGCCACGCTCACGGCGGCCCCGAGGATCGTTTCGGCCGGCGCTGCCTCCGTATTGACCTGGAGTTCCTCGAACGCCACCGCGTGTACCGCCTATGGCGGCTGGAGCGGCGCCAAGGCCACCAGCGGTTCGGCGAGCACGGGACCGCTCGCGGCGGGAACCACGTTCTCCCTGGCCTGCTCCGGTGCGGGCGGCATCAGCAGCCTGGCGAGCGTCGCCATCGGCATTGGGCAGGTGACCGTCTCCCCCGCGATTGCCGCGATCACGCCGGCCCAGACGCAACAATTCACCGCGACCGTGTCGGGCGGCGGCGCCGTGTCCTGGGCGGTCGACGGAATCGCGGGCGGCAACGCCACCGTGGGAACCATCGGCCCCTCGGGGCTCTATACCCCGGGAGCCGCACCGGGCGCACATACGCTGGTCGCGGCCAGCGTTGCCTACCCCTCGGTCGCAGGCTCCGCGGTGGCTGCGCTCACCAATCTGCCGGGTGTGTTCACCTATCGCGACGACGCGGCGCGCGACGGAGTGAATTCCCTGGAGTACGCGCTGACGCCCGGCACCGTCACCACGGCGAGCTTCGGCAAGCTGTTTTCCTGCGCCGTCGACGGCGCCATCTACGGCCAGCCGCTGTGGGTGGCTAATCTCGCGATCAACGGGACCAAGCACAATGTGGTTTTCGTGGCCACGGAGCACGACAGCCTCTTTGCATTCGACGCGGACGCCAATCCCTGCGTGCAGCTCTGGTCGGTCAGTCTCATCGACGCCGCCCACGGCGGTTCGACCGGCGAGACCACCGTGCCCTCGGGGGTTCCCGGCTACCTCGTGGGCCTTGGCGAAGGCGACATCACGCCGGAGGTCGGCGTGACCGGTACGCCCGTCATCGATCCGGCGAGCGGCATCCTCTATGTGGTCGCGAAGTCGGTGAACGCCTCCCATGCCACCTTCTATCAGCGTCTACACGCCATCAACCTCGCATCCGGCAGCGAGCAGGCGGGCTCGCCCGTGGCGCTATCGGCCACCTATCCCGGCATTGGCGACGGTGGCACCGTCGACACCTTCAATCCCCAGACGCAGAACCAACGGCCGGGTCTCGCCCTCGTCAACGGGGTCGTCTACGTCGCGTGGTCGGCGCACGAGGACGCGCCGCCGTGGTACGGCTGGCTGATGGGCTATACCTACAACGGGACCTCCTTGTCGCAGGCCGCGGTGTTCAATGCGGCGCCGAATGGCAGCGGGGCCGGCATCTGGATGGGCGGCGGCGCTCCCGCGGCCGATTCGAGCGGTAATCTGTACGTGGTCACGGGCAATGGCACCTTCGATGCCGCGAGCGGCGGGTCGCCCGACGATGACTTCGGCGAATCGCTGCTTCAGTTGTCCGGTGCCTTGGCCGTCGATCAGTACTTCACGCCATCGGATGAGGCGACCGACAGCGGAGGTGATCTCGACTTCGGCGCCGGCGGCGCCGCCGTGCTGGCCGATCTGCCCGCCGGGAGTCCGGTGCCTCACCTCATCATGTGCGGCGGCAAGGACCAGAACCTGTACGTCTTGAATCGCGATGCCCTGGGCGGATTCGGCGATGGCTTCGCCGTGCAGAAAATTTCCTTCGGCTACCGGATCTACGCCACCGGAGCGTACTGGAACTCCAATTTCTACCTGGCGGGGGCGAAGGGTCCGCTGACCGCCTACGCGCTCAAGCCATCGGTGCCGCAGCTCACCGTGGCAGCCTCCTCGGCGCATGTGTACGGTTTTCCGGGCAGTTCGCCGTCGGTGTCGGCTTCGGGAATCCAGAACGGCATCGTCTGGACACTCGACAACAGCCAGTACTGCACGTCCAACGCGCCCGGCTGCGGGCCGGCGGTGCTCTACGCGCATGATGCCGCCAACGTCGGAACCCTGATCTGGGACAGCGCCGAGGTGGCCGGCGACGCCGCGGGCAATGCGGTCAAGTTCGCGGTGCCGACCATCGCCAACGGCAAGGTCTATGTGGGGACGCGCGGCAACAATACCGGCGGCGTCTATGGTTCCAGCACGATCTCAGGCGAGCTGGATGTCTACGGGCTAAGGCTTCCCTGAGTCCCGGGGCACGACCAGATGATCGGGCGGCAGGTTCCCGCGCTGCCGCTCATGCATCATCGTGTAGGCGAACTCCAGGCGTCTGGCGTAGAGACCAGTATCGAACAGCGGCGTCTGAAGCCTCAGTTCGGCCAGCCGTTGCTTGAGGGCCGCCAGCCGTGCGGGGTCGCCGGCCAGCGCCACGGCGAGGTCCTCGTAGTCGCGCGGCGTCGCGGCGATCAATTCGGCAAGGCCAATGGCGGTGTTGAGGCTTGCCGCCACGCGCGATGCGAAGCTCTCTCCGGGGCAGGTGAGCACGGGCAGGCCCGCCCAGAGCGCATCGCTCGCCGTGGTATGCGCGTTGCACGGCCAGGTATCGATGAATAGATCCGCCGCCCGATGCCGCGCCAGGTGGTCGGGCAGATCCATGAGCCGGGCGAATATCAGGCGGTCGGCGTCCAGGCCTCTCGCAGCCGCCTCGCGCCGCAGATGGCGGGCGGCCGCCTCGTTGTCCTGGAAGAGCCACAGCACGCTGCCCTCAACGCGCTTGAGGATCCGCGTCCAGGAGCCGAAGGTCTCGGGCATGATCTTGAAGTTGTTGTTGAAGCAGCAGAACACGAAGCCGCTCGCGGGCAGCCCGAGTTCCGCGCGCGTGAATGCCCGGTCCGAAATGACGCGCTTGCGGTCGTTGATCTGGTAGCTATCCGGCAGGCAGACGATCTTCTCGGTGTAATGGCGGCGGCTCGCTTCGGGTATCAGCGCGTGATCCGCGATGAGGTAGTCCATGTAGCTCGCGCCCAGGGTGCCCGGATAGCCCAGGAAGTTGACCTGCACCGGCGCGGCGCGATGGGCGAAGATTCCGGCCCGGTTGTCCTGAGTGAAGCCTTTCAGATCCACGGCGATGTCGAGCTGAAGGCGCCTCGCCAGGCGCGCCACGTCGAGATCCGATTGGCGGCGCACATCGATGAACTCATCGCACGCACCGCGCAGCCGCGACCGCATGGCGCCATGCGACTCAGGTCCGAAGGAGAACGCGAACACCTCGAAGCGGGATCGATCGTGCGCTTCCAGAAGCCCCGCGATCAGGTAGGCGGTGGCGTGATCGTGGAAGTCGGCCGAGAAGTAGCCGACGCGGATCCGGTCGCGCGCCGGCGCTTCGCTGGGCGCCGGCAGCGATGCATCCGGCGGGCAGCGGTCGCGCACCCAGATCTCCGCCGCCTGTTTCTGCAGCTCGGCCGATCCCGATAGGATCAGCAGGGGAAACGGCGGCGAGGCCGGCTCGCCGCGCCCGATCTTCGCCGCGAGCCGGGCGAGGTCCGCTTCCAGCCCCTCCCAGTCGCAGAGCTGCGCCTTCGCAAACCGCATGAGACCCGGCAGGTATTCCAGATCGGGGTCGATCGCATAGGCGCGTTGGTAACTCTCGAGCGCCGGCTCGAGTTGCTTCATTTCCCGCAGGACATTGCCGCGATTGAGATGGGCCTTGGCGTAATCGGCCTTGAGCGCAGCGGCGCGCTGGTAACTCTCGAGCGCCGCCTCGCGTCGCTTGAGCGCATGCAGGACATCTCCCCGGTTGAGGTAAGCCTCGGGATAGAGGGGCCTGGCCGCGATGGCTCGATCGTAGCCATCGAGCGCCGCCTCCCACTGCGTGAGCTCGCGCAAGAGGTTGCCGCGATTGAAGTGAGCCTCGGCGAACGCCGGTCTTGCGGCGACGGCCCGTGCGTAACTCTCCAGCGCGGCCTCCCGTTGCTTCAAGTCCGCCTGGATCACGCCGAGGTTGAAATGGGCCTCGGCAAAATCCCCTTTGAGCGCAATGGCCCGGCGGTAGCTCGCCGCCGCCTCGTCCGGCCGTGCGAGCTCCTTGAGTACGTTGCCCCGATTGAAATGAGCGAGCGCGTACCGGCCGTCCATCGCGAGGGCCCGGTCGTAGCTCTCGAGCGCGGCCTCCCAGCGTTTGAGCGCTTGAAGAGCGAGACCGCGGTTGTTGAACGCGGCGGCATTTTTGGCGTCGCAGGCGATGGCTCTGTCGAACAATCGCAGCGCCTTCTCCGGCTCGTCGGTCTGTCCCGCAATGACTCCGAGCCGCAGCAGCGCCTCGGTGTGGTGCGGCTGGACCTTGAGAATCTCCTCATAGATGCGGGCCGCGTGCTCAAGTTCGCCCAGCTTCTGGTGCGCGAGCGCCTGCTGCAAGCGCGCTGCCAGGCGGCCGCCGGCCGCGCCTGTGGTTCCCTTGGCCATGGGATCAGGGGGGTGCCCTGGATTCGAGCAACAGGCGGGCGAGCGCGTTCACGGCGTCCACGTCCGAGAACAGGGCGGCGGAATTCCGCTTCATGGTCTCGCGGATCCGGGCGCGATGCTCCGCGTCCTGCGCGAGCTGCACGGCGAGGTCGACGTACCGGTCGAGGTCGGCGGCCACGAGTTCCGCCAACCCCAACCGCCTTAGGATCCCGCCTCCCAGGCGGCCTCGCATGAATCGTCCTTCATGAGTCACGCAGGGGAGCTGGCACTCGACGGCTTGTATCAGGGTGTTGAATCCGGAGAAGCCGATGGTATCGAGATAGACATCCGCTTGTCGCAGCAATCCGAAGAACGCGGCCCGCGGCTGCCAGGGAATCGTCAGCAAGCGCCCCGCGGGATCGACGCCGGCACTGCGAAAGGCCGCGGCGATCCGCTCCTCGAGCTTGCGGCTGAGCTGCGCCGCCTCGTGCTGGAAGAATACGAAGCTGCCTCGCCCCACGCGCCGCGCGATCTCCACGAGCAGCCGGTCATGCTGCGGCCGGTACTTGAACGGCACGCCGGGACAGATGAACACCGGACCGTCCGCGGGAACCCCTAAGGCGCGAAGGTCGACTTCCGCCGGCGTGACTCCATGGGGCGCACAATGAACGCCGAGATGCGGCAGGCGTACCAGCGGCTCCGTGTAGTGATCCTGCGCCTGCGGCGGCTCGAACAGCTCCGCGGACAAATAGCCGTCGAGGGTGGGCAGACCGCTCGTTTCCGGGTGGCCCCAGGCGGCGAACTGCCGCGGCGCGAGCCTCATGGCGGCAAGCGCCAGGACCGTTTCATTCATGCCGAGCTCGGGATAGATCAGCGCATCCAAGTCGCGATCGCGGATGGCTCGGGCCCACTCGATGACCGGTCGGGGGCCGCACTCGAAGCGATCCACCGACGCACGCGCCTGACGCGTCGCCTCGTCCTGCTTCAGCCCCAAGCTGAATAGATGGAGCTCGAACCGGTCCTTGTCCAGGCACTCGAGCCAGCCGCGCAGGATCGCATGGAACACCGAGTGATCGTGCACATGGGCGGAGACGAAACCCAGCTTGAAGCGCCGGGATCTCGGCGGGCTGGCGGGCGCTTCGAGCGGGGCGCGCCGCGGGCGATCGAGGCGTGGCCCAAGATGCGCGAGGCGCGCCGCGCAGGCGCCGCGGTAACGCTCGAGCAGCGTGCGGTTCGATTGTTCCTCGTACGCGAGATAAAAGAACTGCTGCTGCGCGGCGGTTAGCGCATCCGCGGCGCCGAGAGACCTCGACGCGAGCCAGGACTCGAATGCCAGGAGCTCGTCCCCGAAGGCGCGGCGCGCCGCGCGGGCTTGTGCCTCGGACATCGGCACCGATGGAATCCGGCGCGCGAGCAATCGCGTCCGCGCTTGAATGTCGTTCGGATCGAGTTCCACGGCCCGCCGATAGGACTTCACGGCGCCCTCGTCATCGCCGATCTCATGCAGGATCTTGCCCTGATTGCACCACGCCTCGACATACCGCGGATCGAGCGCCAGGGCTCGCTCGAGGGATTGCAGCGCCTCGGCGCTTCGGCCAAGCCGGCGCAATGCGCCGGCTCTGATGTTGTGGGCGATGGCCGAGTTCTCGTCCATCTGCAAGGCAAGAGCCGCGCATTGCAGCGCCTCGCTGGGCCGATCCAGCGAGAGCAGCACGAACGCCTTTTGCGTGAACGTTGCCGCATCGCCCGGCCGCAGGCGCAGCGCCGACTCGAGGCAGTCGAGCGCCTCGGCGAATCGCTGCTGTCGGGCGTACACGGCGCCGCGGCCCGCCCAGGCCTCGGCCATTCGCGGGGCCACGGCGAGCGCGTGCCCAAACGACTCGGCGGCAGGTTCCAATTCACCCCTCTCGGTCAGCGCAAGGCCAAGATTGACATGCGCGATGGCATAGCCGGGATCGAGGCGCAGCGCCTCACGGTAGCTCGCGATGGCTTCGGGCCATCGCCCGAGCTGCATGAGCGCCTGGCCGAGATTGTTGTGGGCCCGCGTGCTGGCTGGATCGATCTTGATGGCGGCGCACAACGCCTCCGCTGCGTCGGCCGGCCGGGCCGCCGAGAGCAGCGCTGCCGCCAATCGCCGCTGCGCGCCGGCGTCCTGCGGGCGCAGAGCCGTGAGCCGCTTCAACAGATCCAGCGCACTGACGCTGCGCCCGGTCGACAGGTGAATCTCCGCGAGCAGCGACACCGCCTCCGCGTCCTCGGGAGACACGGCGAGGCGCGCCTCGCAGGCCCGCTCCGCTTCGTGGGCGTTGCCCCGCCTGAAGAGATCGATCGCCGCCGTGGTCGTCATCGCTAATACTCTAACCCGAGCTGCCTCTCGCCCATGCGACGCACCAGATCATCTCATCGTCATTCAAGTGACGGCGATGAGTATGACAGTTGTCATACATCCGGCCGAAATTGGCAGCTGGCGCCGGCGTAGGTCACAGATTTGGCCGTCCATGTGTGAAAACCTTCACATTATTTTCATGTTCTTGCCACACGTGTAGGGGATCCTACTACTCGTGCGCCCTAAATTCACACTGGCCCTATAGGATTTATCGGTCTGGCATTTCCAATGGATTCAATATGTTAAGTATCCGGCATGCGCTGAGGCCGTTCGATGGTTGGGCCGCGCTGGGTCCTGCCGTTCGTCGTAGGGGTGTGGGTCGCGGAGCTGGTCGGGACAGCGATTTCGCAACGTTATAACTGTTAATAATCGGGAGATTCATCAATGAAGAAGTTAATTCCAATCAGCGCCGCCGGCGCGCTCGCCCTCGGCGCGGTGGCGGCACATGCCTCGATCGCGGCGCCGAGCAGCGGCAGCTCCGATGCGATCCTGTTCGCCGAGGTCGTCAACAACACGACCGGCAATGCCGTGGCATCCTACGCCGGCGACACGGGCATCAGCATCAGCACGATCCTCGGGGGGCTGTCGGGCAGCACCACGGTGCTCGGATCCGATGCGAACCTCGCGGCGCTGTTCGCGGCCGATGTGGCGGGCGACAGCATCGAGTTTGCGGTTCTCGGCGGCCAGTACACCGGCTCGCCCAGCACGGTGAACTTCCAGCATGCCGGCGTCGCGCAGTTCCTCACCACCACCCTCAACAACAGCACCGTCTCGCTGTCGGCGGCCACCACCGGCAGTTTGACCCATATGGCGGGCCTCAACACCGACGTCGGCACGATCAACAGCAACAGCGGCGGCGCGAACTCCGTCGAGGGCGCCAATCCCGCGACCTCGGGCGTGTGGGACGTCACCAACTCGGCGGGCACCGCCTACTGGGACGGCGCCGGCGTTGCGAACGGCAACACGCTGGGCACCAGCGCGAATCTGTACTACGTGACGGGCGGCGGCGGCATTGCCTCGAAGGTATCCACGGTCCTGGAGGCCACCGCCAGCTTGTCGGCCGCCGGCTTGACGCTGACCGGCAGCGGCTCGGCGGTTCCGCTTCCGGCCGCCGTATGGCTGTTCGGCAGCGGTCTCCTGGGCCTCGCCGGCGTCGCGCGCCGCAAAGCCAAGGCCTGAGCGCCGCTCGCAACGAATAATCGCATTTTAAGGAGTTTTATTATGGTTCGTAACATCACAGTGGCCGCCGCTGTCGCGTCGGTGCTGGCCTCCGGCGCCGCCATGGCGCAGCTTCAGCCCACGCCGGCCCAAGCCGCCTCTCCGGTCGTCGGCCTCTATATCGCGGGTGCGTCGGCCCCCCGGCCGGCCATTCTGGCCGCTTTGGAGAAGAGCCCGCTCTTCTGTAACGGCACCTACTCGCTGTTCAGCAGCACCGGCGACACCAATTTCTACGCCGTTTCCTGCGCCCCGACGGCCGCCACGGGCCTGCCCGGCGCCAACGGCACCAATGTCTTCACGATCTGGTATCGCGACGAGGGCGGCTCGGTGGTCGGCTCTCTGCCGCTGGTATCCGGCTCGCAGATCAACCAGCTCTCCCTCGCCGGCGCATCCGGATCGGCCGGCAGCTACACGGTTGCGGTGGCAGGCGCCAGCGCTACCAACGGCATCGACGATTCCTTCGCCAGCGGCGTCTTCAAGGCGCCCGTGCAGGCCGGAGTGGTGGACCAGGAACCCACCGTGTATACGGGCGCCAATTATCCGTCCGCCTACAAGACCTCGGTGTACGGCCACGCGTCCACTGCGCAGCTCGCCGGTCTCACCCAGACGCCGACCTTCGATCTCGTGTACGGGGTGCTGGTGAACACCAACAGCAGCGCCTTCAGCTCGGCTGAGAAGTCCGGCCAGGGTACGACCACGGCGTCCCTCGACCTGTCGCGCCAGACGATCGGCGCGATCCTGCAGGGCAACCAGGTCAACTGGAACGACGTGCCCGATACCAGCGGCAATGCGGTGACCGCGGCCAGTCTGCCGATCACCATCATCAATCGCGAACAGGGCGCGGGCGTTCGCGCGGCGGTGGATCTGTTCTTCACGGGTGATCATTGCACCACGCCGCTGCAGACCCCGATTCAGGAATCCACCGGCGGCACCGCCGACTACTTCGCGATGAAGGACGTGCTCACGGCGGCCAACACCATTCCGGGTGCGATCACCTACGCGACGATCGACTACGCGGGCAGCGCCTACCCCAACCTGACGCTGGTCGCGGTGGACGGCGTACAGCCGTCGAACCTGAATGCGGCGGCGGGCACCTATGGCGTGTGGTACGAGGCGGAGGTGACCACCGGTGCGAACTACAGCTCGCTGAGCGCCGCTCAACAGGGACTGATCCAGGGACTGATCACCGCGTTCCAGACGGAGGCGTCGGTCCCCGGCGCGATCTCGGTTCTGGCCAATCCCAACTACAACACGCCGAGCTATCCGATTTCGAGTACCGCAGCGGTCGTGTCGGGAGTTACGGTCTACGTCAATCCGTTCTCGCGGCTCGGCAACAGCTGCAACGATCCGGTGCCCTTCCTCTAATAGGACGCGATCGCGACAGACGCTCCCCCGCAAAACGGATTTTGCACTTTTTGCACTTGTCGATGGCCTCCCTCCGGGAGGCCATTTTTTTTGGGCTCATGATACCCGCCGGCCGGCTGCAGCCACGCTCCGCGCCGCGCCCGAGAAGCTAGTCTGCCATGCAACTGCCGGACCGATGTCCGACAGTCGTCGCCGATTCGTATGCCGGCCGCCGCCTGCTGCATTCCGTGTCGCGAAACTGCAGCTTAAATATGTGAAAACGTTCACGCCTCCATAACATTCCTGCGAAATCTCCGAGCGACCCTATGCCCGGTTGATCTAAGGCCGGTCGCGCCGAGCTGCAACGCCCGTAGGGGCGAGGGCAGCAGGCGCCGGGGCCGGCGATCGCCTCAACGTTACAACCGTCAAGAATCGGGAGATTTAATGAATAAGTTAATTCCAATCGGCGCCGCCGGCGCGCTCGCCCTCGGCGCGGTGGCGGCACATGCCTCGATCGCGGCGCCGAGCAGCGGCAGCTCCGATGCGATCCTGTTCGCCGAGGTCGTCAACAACACGACCGGCAATGCCGTGGCATCCTACGCCGGCGACACGGGCATCAGCATCAGCACGATCCTCGGGGGGCTGTCGGGCAGCACCACGGTGCTCGGATCCGATGCGAACCTCGCGGCGCTGTTCGCGGCCGATGTGGCGGGCGACAGCATCGAGTTTGCGGTTCTCGGCGGCCAGTACACCGGCTCGCCCAGCACGGTGAACTTCCAGCATGCCGGCGTCGCGCAGTTCCTCACCACCACCCTCAACAACAGCACCGTCTCGCTGTCGGCGGCCACCACCGGCAGTTTGACCCATATGGCGGGCCTCAACACCGACGTCGGCACGATCAACAGCAACAGCGGCGGCGCGAACTCCGTCGAGGGCGCCAATCCCGCGACCTCGGGCGTGTGGGACGTCACCAACTCGGCGGGCACCGCCTACTGGGACGGCGCCGGCGTTGCGAACGGCAACACGCTGGGCACCAGCGCGAATCTGTACTACGTGACGGGCGGCGGCGGCATTGCCTCGAAGGTATCCACGGTCCTGGAGGCCACCGCCAGCTTGTCGGCCGCCGGCTTGACGCTGACCGGCAGCGGCTCGGCGGTTCCGCTTCCGGCCGCCGTATGGCTGTTCGGCAGCGGTCTCCTGGGCCTCGCCGGCGTCGCGCGCCGCAAAGCCAAGGCCTGAGCGCCGCTCGCAACGAATAATCGCATTTTAAGGAGTTTTATTATGGTTCGTAACATCACAGTGGCCGCCGCTGTCGCGTCGGTGCTGGCCTCCGGCGCCGCCATGGCGCAGCTTCAGCCCACGCCGGCCCAAGCCGCCTCTCCGACGGTCGGCCTCTATGTGGCCGGTTCCTCGGCCGCCAAGAACGCCATCCTGGGCGCTCTCGAGACCGGGTCGAGTTTCTGCGGCGGTACCTACTCGCTGTTCAGCAGCACCGGCGACACCAATTTCTTCGCGGTTTCCTGCGCCCCGACGGCCGCCACGGGCCTGCCCGGCGCCAACGGCACCAATGTCTTCACGATCTGGTATCGCGACGAGGGCGGCTCGGTGGTCGGCGCTCTGCCGCTGGTATCCGGCTCGCAGATCAACCAGCTCTCCCTCGCCGGAGCGTCCGGATCGGCCGGCAGCTACACGGTTGCGGTGGGCGGCGCCAGCGCCACCAACGGCATCGATGACTCCTTCGCGGGCGGCGTGTTCAAGGCGCCCGTGCAGATGGGCATCACGGACGTCGAGCCGAGCGCGCTCGTCGTCAACAACTACCCGTCCGCCTACAAGACCTCGGTCTATGGCCATGCAACGACAGCGCAGCTCTCCGGTCTCACCCAGACCCCGATCTTCGATCAGGTGTTCGGCGTGTTCGTGAACACCAACAGCAGCGCCTTCAGCTCGGCTGAGAAGTCCGGCCAGGGTACGGCCACGGCGTCCCTCAACCTGTCGCGCCAGACGGTCGGCGCGATCCTGCAGGGCAACCAGGTCAACTGGGACGATGTGCCCGACACCAGCGGCAATGCCGTGACCGCGGCCAGCTTGGGGATCACCATCGTGAACCGCGAGCAGGGTTCGGGCAGCCGCACGGCGACCGACCTGTACTTCACGGGCGATCATTGCACCATCCCGCTGCAGACCCCGATTCAGGAATCCACGGGCGGTACGGCCGACTACTTCTCCACGGGCAACGTGCTCGCGGCGGCCAACACCATTCCGGGTGCGATCACCTACGCATCGATCGACAATGCGGGCGGCAGCTACCCCAACCTGACTCTGGTCGCGGTGGACGGCGTACAGCCGTCGAACCTGAATGCGGCGGCGGGCACCTATGGCGCCTGGTTCGAGGCGACGGTGACCACGGGTGCGAATTACGGCACGCTGAGCGCCGCTCAACAGGGACTGATCCAGGGATTGATCACCGCGTTCCAGACGGAGGCGACGCTCCCGGGTGCCGCCGACATTCTGGCGAATCCCAACTACAACACGCCGAGCTACCCGGTCTCGGGTACGGGGGTGGTCATCTCGGGCCATACGGTTTACATCAATCCGTTCTCCCGCCTCGGCAACAGCTGCAACGATCCGGTGCCCTTCCTCTAATTGGCACTCAACCTGGCCTCCCCTCGAGGGAGGCCAGTCTTTTGGGCTGAATAAAAACCGACACATTCCCGCGATAAGATGGTCGGATGCGGATTGGATTCGTACTTGCGGGACGCGCCGCCACAGCGCTTGTCATAATTCTGCTGGCCTCACTGCCGGGGATGGCCGCCTACGCCGAGGAGGCGGATCAATCCAAGGCCGAGCAGCATTTCGACGTGATGGAATACCGGGTGATCGGCAACTCCGTGCTGACCAGCCGGGATATCGAGAGAGTGCTCTATCCCCGGCTGGGTCCGAACAAGACGCTCACCGACGTCGAAGCGGCGCGCACCGCCCTGGAGTCCTTTTATCATGACCATGGCTATGGCACGGTTTTCGTCGACATCCCGCCGCAGAAGGTGGAGGGCGGCCTGGTTCGCCTGCGGGTGACCGAAGGCCGCGTCGAGAAGGAACAGATCAGCGGAGCTCGCTACTTTCCGGAGCGCGACGTAATCGCCGCGCTGCCCGCCGCGGCCCCCGGGCAGGTGCTGCAGCTCTCCAAGCTCCAGGACGAACTGCAGGCGGTGAACGCCGCGACCCCGGACCGGTCGGTGGTGCCGGTGCTCAAAGCGGGTTCCGTCCCGGGAACCGTCGATCTCGCGCTGCAGGTCCACGATACGCTGCCCTTGCATGGCAGCCTGGAATTCAATAACCAGGCCTCGCTCGATACGCGCCCGCTGCGCGCCATTGCCAGCTTGAGCTACGGCGACATGTTCGGCCGCCTCGACAGCCTGTCGCTGCAATACCAGACGACGCCCCAGCAGCTCGACCAGGTGCGTGTGTTTGCCGCGAACTACGTGTTCCATCCGCTGGATTCAGGGCTGCAGCCCTCCTTCGAGTACATCAATTCGAACAGCAACGTGGCCGCCGTCGGGACCCTGGGCGTGCTCGGCATCGGACAGATCACGGGGCTGCGGCTTGCCTATCCTTTCGTCACCGGTGCGGCATCGAACCAATCGGTGACGTTCGGAGTGGACTACAAGCACTTTCGCAACACCATCAACCAGAGCGCGACCACCAGCGAAGATACGCCCATCAGCTACCTGAATCTGTCGCTTGCCTATGCCGGCCTGTGGCGCTCCGATTGGCGTACCGCCACCTTCAGTCTCACCGCGAACGCGGGTCCACGCGATCTGGTGAACAGCGAGGGCTCTTTCGCGAACGACCGCTTCGAGGGACGGTCGAACTACTTCTACCTGCGCGGCGACCTGGACTTCGAATTCAAGCTGCCGGCCGGCTTTCGCCTGAAGCTGCGCGCGGCGGGGCAGGCGGCGGCCGAACCGCTCATCACCAACGAAGACTTTTCCATAGCCGGCAGCGACGGCGTGCGCGGCTACCTCGAATCCGAGGTGCTCGGCGACCGGGGCATCAAGGAAACCTTCCAAGTGACCTCCCCCGGCTGGCATGTGCATGAGCGCGTGATCGGCGACGCCTATGTGTTCACCGATGCGGGGCGCACCTGGAACCTCGCCGTGCTGGGATGCCAGCCCACCGGCACCGGTCTCGATCTGCACAGTTACGGAGCGGGATTTGACTTAATGCCGGGACAGACGCTCACCGGCACCCTGACCTGGGCCAAGGTCCTCGACTCGGCGACCGATCTACCCGCCGTTGCCTCTGACGGATGTCCAGCCTCCGGTCCGGCCACTCTGGCGGGCCAATCGCGCGTGCTCTTCATGCTGCGCGGGACGTTCTAGCCTGGCGCTTGCCACGGCGTTGTAACGTACCGTCGGTAGAGTCAAAGCGATGCGCAGTCGATACTTACGCTCCGGCGCGGGCGGATTGTTGGTGGGTCTCATGGTGTCCGCAGCAGTCCCGTGGAGCGGCCGTTCCTGGGCCGGAACTCAATTGCCCGTGCCGTGCCTTGCGGGCAGCTGCGGGACGAATGCACCGGGCTTCGTCACCACCGGCGCTGCCACGGCAACCGAGTCGGGTAAGACCTTGTCGGTGAATCAAACCACCAACACGGCCACGCTCAACTGGTCTTCCTTCAACATCGGCTCTGGCGGCAAGGTCGTGTTCACCCAGCCGTCGAGCACGTCCATCGCACTCAACCGGATCTTCGATACGAATCCGAGCGCCATCTACGGCACCCTCACGGCCAACGGCCAGATCTATCTGATCAATGGCAACGGCATCCTGTTCGGGCCCGGCGCCACCGTCAACGTGGCAGGCCTGCTGGCGTCCACGCTCAATCTGACCGATGCGACCTTTGCGGCCGGCATTCTCGAGCCGGGCCTCACGGGAAAGCCGGCCCTGCAACCGTTCGTGGACTCATCCGGGAACGTGATCTCGCAGTCGATCCAGGTCGATGCCGGGGCGACCTTGACCGCCACCAATCAGGGCCGCCTGATGCTGGCGGCGCCCAACGTCTCGAATGCCGGGAGCCTGAACGCACCCGATGGACAGGTCATCCTGGCGGCAGGCCAGAGCGTGTATTTGCAGGCCAGCACCGACTCGAATCTGCGCGGCTTGATCGTCGAAGTCGATGGCGGCGGCACCGCCGCCAACCAGTTGACGGGTGCCGTCTCGACGCCGCGCGGCAACGTCACGCTCACCGGGCTCATGGTCAACCAGGACGGGCGCGTGTCCGCAACCACCAGCGTGGCGGCCAACGGGTCCATCATCTTGCAGGCGGCCGACACGCTGGACTTCTTGGGTTCAGGTACGGCCTTTGCCGCCTCGCGCGGCGGTACGCTCGAGCTCGGGCCGGGCAGTATCACCGAAGTATTGCCGGAGCTCGCTGACACCACCACGGCCGTTGCGGCGCAGACCCAGCTGCATTCCTCGATCACGCTCACCGGCCAGCAAGTGTTCATGAACGATGCCGCCATTGCGGCGCCCAGCGGGGTGCTCAACGTGACGGCCGCCGCCGATCCCGCGCAGGGCGTCTCGGCCACGGGCAATCCCAATGCGCAGATCCGGATCGATGCCGGTACGACCATCGATCTTGCCGGCAGCCAGGCGCAATTGCCCATGGATGCCAATCTGCTCACCGTTCAGCTTCGATCCAATGAATTGGCGGACGATCCCACGCAGCGCGGCGGCGCGCTGCAATCCACCCCGGCGAACACGGTGACGGTCACGGTGGATATGCGCGCCGACAATGGCGCCGGTTCCCCGATCGCCGATCTGCAGCCGGCCATTGCCGCCGTGGGCCAGAACATCGCCCAGCGCACCGAGACGGGTGGGACCGCCACCTTCCAGTCCGAGGGCGACGTGGTCTTGAGTTCGGGCGCCACGGTCAACGTGTCGGGCGGTGCCACCACCTACCAGGGCGGCACCATCCAGACCAGCTACTTGATGGGCGCCAACGGCCAGCTCTACAACATCGGGACCGCGAATCCCTTGCTGACCTACAAGGGCGTCGTGAACCCGACGTTCACGCAGACCTACGACAAGTGGGGAATTCAAGAGGTCATCCCGACCCCCGGCCTCAGTCAGTACGAATCCACCTACGTGCAGGGAGCGTCGGCGGGCAGCATACAATTCGCGGCGCCCAGCCTGTGGCTCGCCGGCAATCTCGCGGCGACCGCCGTGAGCGGTCCTTATCAGCGCAGCGCCCCGCCCCAGGGCGGCACGCTCATCATCGGAGCGCCTGCACTGGGTCTCCTTTCGAGCGCCAACCAGCAGATCGACTATCTGGCGCCGAGCGTGGAATTCGCGAAGTCGCTCACCCCCATCGTGGTCGCGGACGGCTCGCCCTTGCCGGCGCAGACGCTGCAGCTGCCCATCTCGTTCCTCACCTCGGACGGATTTACGACCACGGAAATTTACAGCAACACCGGCATCGCGCTGCCCTCGGGTCTGCCCCTGCAGCTCGTCCCGGGCGCATTGCTCTCGCTGGTGGCGCCGCGCATCGACGTGGACTCCAGCATCTCGAGTCTCGATGGAACCCTCTTGTTCGAGAATGTGCTCACCTCGGCGAGCCCGCAAGCCGCGTATGTGCCGGGCCCGGGCCTCACTCGTCCCGGAATCGGCATAGGCGCAGGCGTTACGCTCGATGTCAGCGGCCAATGGACCAACGATGCCACATTGGCGGGCGGCGTCGGCACCGCGCCCACGTACCTGAACGGCGGCAAGATCGGATTGCTGCTCACGACGCCGGGCAGCGAACTCGTGCTCGGCGACGACGTTTCCCTGGTGGCCAATGGCGGCGCGTGGCTGCAATCGGGAGGGACGGTGTCCTACGGAACGGGCGGCGCCATCACGCTGGATGCGAGCCCCTCGACGGCGGATATCCAGTTCGGGCAGGACACCCTCGTGCAGGGCTTCGGCGCGGGCACGGCCAAAGGCGGAACCTTCACGCTGGATGCGACCCGAATCGATGTGTCGCCGGGCAGCGGCGCCGCCTGGACGCAGGCGCAGGTCGTCGATGATCTTGGCAATACCACCGGTCCGGTTCTTGACCTGTTCGCGCCGCTCTTCACGAACTACGGCTTTTCCTCGATCAACCTGACCGCCACCGGGGCAACCGCCGGCACGGCCACCAACGATGTGCTGACCGTGGCATCGGGGACCTCGATCAGCGCCCAGACGAGCACGCTTCAGCTCAATGCCAATTACACGAACACCCCGACGGGCGGGACCGTGGCGGCATTGAGCACACCCACGCTGTTGCCGCTGTACGAGCGGCCCGCCGCCAGCGTTTCGCTCAACGTCATCCGAGAGTCGGACGATTTGGCTTTGGAGAGTGCGAACTACGGTTTGCTCGACGTGCAGGCCGGGTCCTCGATCACCGCCGGTCCCGGCGGGTCCATTGCGCTCACCGGCGAGGGGGGTGTGAACATCGGCGGAACCCTGCGCGCTCCCGGCGGCGCGATCACGGTCTTCATTCCCTCGCCCGAGGACATCAATTCGAACGACGCAGTCGTCACGGACCCTGGGTATGTTCCCACGCTGGGAATCGACCTCGCGCCTTCCGCGGTGCTGGACGTCAGCGGCACCACGATCATGAAGCCGAACAATCAGGGGCTGCTCACGGGCACCATGCTGCCGGGCGGTGCGGTGAAATTGATCGCCGATCGCGGCGCGGTCACCACCGAAGCTGGATCGACCATCGACTTCTCCGGAACCAGCGCCGTGCTCGATGTGCCCAACGGGGCCGTCGCCGGCGCGTCGTCGCGCGAGGTTCTCGCGAGCGGCGGCGGGTCGCTGACCTTGAGTTCGGGCCAGTCGATTTCCGTGCTGGGCAATTTCACGGGTGCGGCCGGCGCGGGCAGCGGCGGAACCGCGGCCGCGGGCTCCTTGACGGTCGACATGACCCGAGGCGTCACCCCGGTTCTACCCGCGTCCTTTCCCTCGGCTCCTCTCGAGATCGAATTGCTGGGGAGCACCGCGGCCCTTGGGCCAAGTCCATCGGACGCCGATGTGGCGCTGCTCGGCGCGCGGCAAATCGGCAATTCCGGAATCGACTCGCTCGCGCTGCAGGCGGACGCCAATGTCCTGATCGATTCCAGCCTGTCGCTCGGCCGCCAGTTGATCATCAACTCGCCGAGCATCAGCACTCCCGTGACGGCCACGCTGTCGGCTCCCTTCGTCGAACTCGGCAACTCGGCCACCAGCGGCGGCGCCGCAGTGGTACCCACGCCCTCGGGCGGCAACGGCAGTCTCACGGTATCGGCGCAGCAGACGGTGCTCGAGGGCAACTTCGCGTTGCAGGGCGCTTCCAAGGTCACCCTGACGAGCGCGGGCGATGTGCAACTGCAGGGCACCTCGGCCACCAACGCGACGGGGCCCGCGAGCGGCTCATTGGTCACCAATGGGAGCCTCGCGATCGATGCGTTGCGGGTGTACCCGGACACCTACACCGCATTTTCCATCGCGTCTCTGCCGGGCAACGGCGCCACGGTGTCGATTGGCACGACCGGCTCCTCTCCGGGCTCGCCGCTGTCGGCCGATGGAGCCGTCGCGGTGAGCGCCGACAATGTCTCGGTGACCGGGACGCTGCTGGCGCCGTTCGGCAGCATCGATCTCGCCGCCAACAACACCCTCACGCTCGCCAAGGGCAGCGTCGTCTCGGTGAGCGGAGCGGGTCTCATGGTGCCGTTTGGTCAAACCCAGTTGAACCAGGGCGAATGGGTTTATCAAACGTCGGCCAATGGCGCATTGAATCCCGTAACCCCGGTCACCGGCGTGCCGACCAAGCAGATTTCCCTGTCGGCGCCCAATGTCGTGGTGCAATCGGGAGCGACGGCGAACATCCAGGGCGGCGGCGACCTGTACGCTTACGAATGGGTGCCCGGCACCGGGGGCAGCTACGACAACCTCAATGCCGTGTGCTGCGCGACGGCGGGCAACGTGGCAGTTTCCAGCTACCCGAATCTGTACGCCATCCTGCCCAGCACGCGCGGTCAGGCCGGTCCCTATGATCCCCAGGAATCGGGGACCGCCGTCCTCGGACAGACCATTTACTTGAGCGGCGGTGCGGGCATTGCAGCCGGGTATTACGCGCTCCTGCCGCCGCGTTACGCGCTCGAGCCCGGCGCCGCGTTGATTCAGCTCGAACCGGGATTCACCAGCGCCACCGGTGGACAGATCGGCGCCCTCGCCAACGGTACGCCGGTGATCGGCGGCTTCTTGTCGGTCGGCACCACCGGCCTCAACACCGGGGGATTGGCCCAATACGAGGGCGTGGCCGTGTATCCGTCCGGGTATGCCACGAAGCTCGCGAACTACACCATCAGCGATGCATCTTCGTACTTCGCCGCGCAGGCCACCGCGGCCGGCACGGGTCCCGTCGCCGAGCCCGCGGACGCCGGGACATTCACGCTGTCGGTCACGCCGTCGACGCTCAATTCTCTATCGCTCGAGGGCAGCGTGCTCACGGCGGCGGCCAGCGGCGGTCGCGGGGCGCAGGTCAACATCAGCGCTCCCGACCTCGAGATCACGGGTCCCGGCGGCTCGAGCACGCCCGGGGCCATCACGGTGTCCGGCACGGTGCTGCAGAGCTGGAATGCCAGTTCGCTCACTCTGGGCGGCGTGTCGACGACGCTGCCCAATGCGGCCGGCAGCACGACCTCCACCGGCGCCGCGAGCACCTCGACGCTGCCATCCGATATCGCCGTGGCGGCCAACAATGTGACCGTCGACTCGGGTGTGCAGCTGTCCGGCGACCAGATCGAACTGGTGGCCCTGCAATCGATCGACGTTCAGGCCGGCGCATCCTTGATGTCGACCTCCGGCAAGAGCGGTACGGTGCTCAAGACCTTGCCGGCGCAGCAGACCGTGTACCTGACCAGCGCGCCGTACTCCACGGTCGCGGACGCGGCGGCGAATCAATTGGCGGCGCCCGCCTTGCTGGCGGTCTCCGATTTGGCCTTACCGGTAGTGAGCCGCTCCGCATTGAACGGCGCCCCGGGCGCCACCATCGATGTGGCGCAGGGTACGATCCTGGCCTCCGGAGGCGCGCTTTCGATCGACGCCCCGGGCCAGGTGACCCTGGCCGGAACGCTGAAAGGCAAGGGTGCCAGCTGGTCGCTGAGCTCGGGCAGCGTCGCGTTCGTGGGTTCAGTCGCCTCCACCGATACCTTGAATATCGATGCCGCGCTGCTGACCTCCCTTGGGCAGGCCGGCGCGCTGCGCATTGCGAGCGAGGGCAACATCGACATCGACACCCCCCTATTCCTGGGTGTCAGTGCTGCGGGCGCCGCCCCCACCTTGAGTTCGCTCACGCTCATCGGCAATGCGATCAACAATAACGCGAGCGGCAACTCCGTATTGGGCGCGGCGAGCGTGACCCTCGGGGGCAACATGACGCCGACGAGCGCAGCGCCGGCGCCCGCGGCGGCCATCGCGGGCAGCGGTAACGACCTGTCCTTCGTGGCCAACACCTTGACGGTTGGACCGGGTGAGCTGTCCATCAATGGCTTCGCCCAGACCACGGCCCAAGTGGCGGGCGCCGTCGAAGGCACCGGCGCAAGCTACTTGAATGTGGGCGGCAACCTCGCCATCAATGCGGTCGAGCTCACGGCGGCGCCGGTCACGACGGATCTGACGAGCGTTCCGGGGGTCACCAACGCGCCCGGCACGACCATCGCGACGACCGGCACTCTGGCCATCGGTGCGCCGGCCTCGCTGCGGTCCGGAACCACCCTGCCGACGCTGGTGGGGGGGAGCCTCACACTCAACGCCGGAAGCATCGAGGACGCGGGAGTGATCGCCACGCCGTCCGGCGTCGTCGAGCTGAACTCGTCCGGCACTCTGCACCTCGCCTCGACCGCGTCGATCAGCGCCGCGGGCACGGCGCTTCAGGCCGTCAATCAGACGGCGTACTCGCCGGGCGGTTTGGTGCAACTCACCGCGGCCGGCAACATGAGCTTGGATGCCGGATCCTCGATCAGCGTGGCGGGCAGTGCCAAGGCGCCCGCGGGAACGCTCAGCCTCAACGATCAGGGCGCTACCCTGACGCTGGCCGGCCGCATCAACGGCGCCGCCCCGTCCGGCCACCAGGGCGGCAGTCTCATGGTCGATGCCGGTACCCTCTCGGGCGGTCTCATGGGCCTCGCGAGCAACCCGGGCTTGAGCGGATTCGGCCAGGCCGTGAACGTTCGGGTCCAGAATGGCGATCTCGATCTCGCGAGCGGGGGAGCGATCACCGCCAACAGCATCGCGCTCACGGCGGATTCAGGCACCGTCGATATCGCGGGGGTGCTGAGCGCGCCGTCGGCGGCCCAGCGCGGGTTCATCGATCTGTCGGGTGGGACGGGAGTCACGCTGGCCTCGACCGGGCAACTGCATGCCGACGGCGGCGGCGGCGCGGGCCGCGGCGGCGAGATCGATCTGAACTCGGTGATGTCCAACTGCACCGGCGCCGCCTGCACCAGCACCGGGTCGATCACGCTGATGAACGGCAGCGTCGTGACCGCCGATGGCGCTGCGCAAATGGGGGAACTCGTGCTGCGCGCTCCCGCGTTGATCGCAACCAACGATGTGGCCATCAACGCGGGCCAATCGGGAATCGGCGCCGATGTGAGCCGGGCGGGTCAGGTGATCATCGAGCCCGTGATGGTCTCCGCCACGTCGTCGGGCACCATCGGCACCGATCTTGGGAATGCGGCCGGTGCCGCCGCTGGCTTTTTGACCGCGGCGACGCCCACGATTGCCGCGCGCTTGACCGGGTCCGGCGCCGCGCCCGCGGTTCAGGCGGGCATCGAACTGCAGGACGCCAATCCGAACGATGCGCTCAACCTGCCGGCCATCGATCTCTCCCAGTACAGTACGCTGGGCCAGGTCGTCGACGTTGCGGTGCGGGCGGCCGGCTCCATCACCATTGACGGCACCATCTCGGACGGCTTCGCGACCGCTTCCTCGGGGCGTGGCGGCACCGTCACCACGCTCACCAACCTGCCCTCGGGTTCCCTGAGTTTCGTCGCGGGCGCCGACCTGTCGAGCGCCAATCCGGCATCCGTGTTGGCCAATTCACCGGCGGCACTCACGTTGGGATCCACGGCCATCGTGCGCACGGGAACGGGCGATATCGACCTGTCCGCTGCGGGCAATGTGCTGTTCCAGAGTGGACTGACCGGGGGCGCCGCCGTGTACACGGCTGGCCTCGCCGGCGCTCCTGCGGCGACCATGGGCGCCGGCAAGCGGCTCGGGAATTTCGCCACCGATGGCGGCAACGTCACGGTCGCCGCGGGCGGCGCGGTGGTGGGTGCGGCATTCACTAACCCCAATTGGGACGGCGGCGACTTCAGCGTCACGGGCTGGCAACCCCGCGGTCTGGTGACCCCAACGACAGCGGGACAAGCCCCGGGCCCGGCACAGTACGGCGTCAATTTCGACGAGTTCGATTGGAATTTGGGCGCGCTCGGCGGCGGCGACCTGACGGTGCAGGCGGGCGGGACCGTGAGCTACCTGTCGGCCGCAACCGCGGACAGCAGCCCCAACGGCAACGCGACCATCGATGGCGCGGGCGGCGGCCTGCGCATCACCGCGGTGGGCGACATCGGCACCTCGCAGTTCTACGTGGCCGACGGCACGGGTGTCATCACGACGAATGCCGGGATGCCGGCCATCGTGCCCGGTTCGACTCCCGGCAGCTATCTGGGCTCGACCTTCGCACTCGGGAATTCGAGCATCTCCGTCTGGGCTCGCGAGTCGCTGCAGGTCGATGGGCTGTACAACCCGACCTACACACCGGCGGCCGTCACCAACCCGGGCACTCCGGTCAATTTCTTCACCTACGGCAGCAACTCGGCCTTGAGTCTCTCGAGTACCAACGGCAGCGCGACCCTGGAGCTCCTCGCCGACTCGCTCGACATGGGAGTATTGCTCGGGCCGCACCTGCTCAACGACTCGTTCGGGTTCCTCAATTTGCCCGCCAATCTGACGATTCAGGCCTTGCAGCAGGACGTCGATGTGAATCCCGGCGAGGCCGCCATTTTATTCCCCTCGAGCACCGGCCAGCTCGCCTTGTTCGCCGGCCGGGATATCAATGCGGCCACCTCTTCCATCCTCGCGATGGCTGACAGCTTTCCGACGGCCGTGTGGACGGCGGCATCGCCGCAAACCTCGATCCCCGCGTCCGTGATTGATTCGGTGGGCGGCCTGGCCGAGTTCCAGGGCGCCATCCACACAGGGGATCCCAATCCCGTGCTGATCACCGCGGCCCGGGACATCAACGATCTGGGGGTCGCCCTGCCGAAAGCCGCCGACATCGTGGCGGGACGCGACATCGTGAACCTGACCTTCAAGGGTCAGAATGTGTCGGCCACGGATATCAGCCTCGTCACCGCGGGCCGCGACATGGTCGATAACAACACGAGCGCGGAAATCGCGGTGGGAGGCCAGGGAAGCCTTGACGTGTTCGCGGGCCGGAATGTCAACCTGGGCGTGGGCGGCGGTATCACGACCGTGGGCAACCTCGTCAATGCGAATCTGCCGAGCACGCAAGGCGCGGACCTCGCCCTGGCCGTGGGCTACGGGACCCAGGGGGCGGATTACTCCTCGTTCCTGCAAAAAGTCATCGATCCGTCCACCGCCACGGCCTATCAGCAGCAGTTGACCGACTACGTGGAGACGCTGACCGGGGACAGCGGACTCGCGTTTGCCCAGGCGCAAATCCTCTTCAAGGGCTTCAGCCAGAGCCAGCAGGCGGCGCTCATCGACACCGTGTTCTTCAATGAGTTGCTGCTGTCCGGACGAGCGGCCAACTCGGGATCCGGCGTCGGATTCACGCAGGGGTATGCCGCCATCGACGCCCTGTATCCGGGCAGCCGCGGTGCCGCGACTGCCGCCGCCAATCCGTACAACGGGAATCTCGATCTCATCACCAGCCAGATTTACACCCTGAGCGGCGGGAACATCTCGATTCTGGTGCCTGGCGGCGCCATCGACGTGGGCCTCGCCTTCACGCCCGCCGGCTTGGTGCAAAAGCCCGCATCCGAACTCGGCATCGTGGCCGAGGGTGCGGGCAACGTCGACATCTATTCGCTGGGCGACGTCAACGTCAATGCCTCGCGGATATTCACCTTGGGCGGGGGGAACATTCTCATCTGGTCCGACGAGGGCAGCATCGACGCCGGCAACGGCTCGAAGTCCTCCCTGTCGGTGCCGCCGCCGGTGATTCTCATCAGCGCCGACGGGTCCATTTCGCTCGATTACGGTGCCTCGCTGGCTGCGGGCAGCGGTATCCGCACCATTGAGACCAGTCCCACGGTGCCGCCGGGCGACGTCGACCTGGATGCGCCCGTGGGCACGGTCAACGCGGGCGACGCCGGCATCGGGGCTTCGGGCAACATCAACATCGCGGCGGCCCACGTCATCGGCGCCCTGAACATCAACTTCGGCGGCTCCGCCAGCGGGGTGCCGTCCGACTTGAGCGGCCTGGCCGCGAGCCTGTCCGGCGTGTCCTCCGTGGCGAGCAGCGCCACCACCAGCGGCGCCGAATCCGCCGCCGGAGCCGCCGCCGCGGCGGGCAAGGATGTGGCGCCCCTCGCGCAAACGGCCTTGAGCTGGCTCGAGGTGTTCGTCACCGGATTGGGCGAAGAGAACTGCAAGCAGGATGATCTCGAGTGTCTGCGGCGTCAGAAGGCCGCGGCGCCCTGATGGCTGTTGCGACTGCACATAATCAAACTGTAACAAAACCATCACGCCCATTGCCGACAATGGGACTACTTCTACGTTTTATCTCGAAGGATTGGCGCGCCGATGAAGAGTGCGGCTAAGTTGATTGTGGTTCTCGCATTGCTGATCCCGGCGGCGGCGTTCGCGTCTTGGTGGAACAACGACTGGAAGTTCCGCAAGGAAATCAGCTTCGATCTCACGCCGACCGGCGCCGATATCGCGGCCACGCCGCAGGATGTCCCGGTTCTGGTGCGGCTGTCGCTGGCCAATTTCAGCTACTTCAACGACACCAAGCCCGACGGCGCCGATTTCCGCGTCCTGGGGGGCGACGACAAGACGCCGCTGAAGTTTCACTTCGAGAAGTACGACCCGCAGGACCAGATGGCCTTTCTCTGGGTGCACGTGCCGCAGATGACGGGCGGCGCCAAGAGCGACAAGATCTACGCGTACTACGGCAACCCCGATGCGCCGGCCGCCGCCGATGTTCCCGGCACCTACGATGCCCAGCAGGTGCTCGTGCTCTCATTCGGGGAGCCCTCGGGAATTCCGCAGGACTCCACCGCCTACAAGAACAACCCTTCAGCCTCCACGGCCGAGCTTACGCCGGCGTCGCTGATCGCGGGCGGCGCCAAGTTCGACGGCAAGCAGAGCATCACCGTGCCGGCCACGGCATCGCTCCGGCTCCTGGCGAATCAGGGTCTGACCGCCTCCGCCTGGGTGCGCATCGAGCAACCGCAACAGGCCACGGTGTTGGCGCTCGCCGATCAGGGCAAGTCCATCGAACTCGATCTCGACGGCGCGAAGCCCGTCGTGCGCGCGACTCTGGGCGGCGCTCCCGCGACCGTCGCGGCGACCGCCGATCTGTCGGTGAGCCAGTGGCACCACCTGGCGTTCACCGCGGCCGCCGGCAAGCTCACGCTCTACGTCGACGGCGTGGCCACCGGCAGCGCGCCGGTGACACTGGAGGAGGTCGGCGGAACGTTCAGCGTCGGGGCGCTCAACGGCGCGAAATTCCTGACGGGCGAGGTCGACGAGGTTCAGGTGGCGAAGGTGGCCCGCAGCGCCGAGTGGATCAAGGCCGCGGCGCGCAGCCAGGGCATGGATTCGAACCTGGTGGTCTACGGCGCGGACGGTCAGCGCGAGGCGGGCGGCCAGACCACGTACTTCACCACCATCGCGAAGAACTTGACGCTCGATGGCTGGGTGGTGATCGGCATCTGCCTGGTCATGCTCGCCGTCGCGCTCATCATCATGGTGCTCAAGGCGATTTTCCTGACCCGCGTCGAGTCCGCCAACGGGAAATTCCTCAAGGAATTTCGCCGTCTCACCGCCCAGAATGCCACGGCGCTCGATCAGGCGTCCCAGGAGGATGACAACCTGGACGACGCGCCCTCGATGGTCGATCTCCTGAGCGACCACAACAAGTTCGGCGCCTCGACGCTGTACCGTCTCTACCACCACGGCGTGCGCGAGGTGAACAAGCGCGTGGCGAACCAGACCGTGAGCGCGGCTCGCGTGACCGTCCTGACCCCGCAGTCCATCGACGCCATCCGCGCGGCGATGGACGGTACCATGACCCGGCTGCAGCAAAGCCTGTCCAGCCAGATGGTGCTGCTCACCATCGCCATCTCGGGCGGCCCGTTCCTGGGGCTGCTCGGCACGGTGATCGGCGTCATGATCACCTTCGCCGCGATCGCTCTCTCGGGCGACGTCAACGTCAATGCCATCGCCCCCGGCGTCGCGGCCGCTCTGGCCGCCACGGTGGCGGGCCTTGCGGTGGCGATCCCGGCGCTGTTCGGCTACAACTGGCTGAACACCCGCATCAAGTCGATCAGCGCCGACAACCGCGTGTTCGTCGACGAGTTCGTCACGCTGCTCGCCGAACAGTACAGCTGAGGCGCGGCGCATGTCAGGTTCGATCGACAATGGCGAAAAAGATGTCTATGACGACATCAACATCACACCCATGCTGGATCTGGCCTATGTGCTGATGGTGATCTTCATCATCATGACGACGGCGTCGGTGCAGGGCATCAAGGTCAATCTCCCCAAGGCCAGCGATACGCCCTCGATCGCGAAACCGCAGACCAAGGCGATCACCATCACGGCCGATGGAACCATGTACCTGGACACTTATCCCGTGAGTCTGACCGAGCTCGAGAATCTCCTCCGGCAGTACAAGGCGGCGAACCCGAATCTGCCGGTGATCGTCAAGGCGGACTCGACCATCGCTTATCAGCGCGTGGTGGACGTGCTCGACGTGGTCGGGCGGCTCGACATCACCCAGCTCGGGCTAGTGACCCAGCGAATCGTCAAGTAGCGGCCAGCACATGTCGGACAAGCGAGCCCAGCGTCGCCTCATATCGCGCTTCGTGGGGGCGGCGATTGGCCTGCTCTTGTTGGCGGGGTTCGTGTGGTTCGTGCATGCGATGATGGGAATCAAGACTTCGAAGCAGCAGCGGCTGGTGCAGACGATTCAGGTGATCCGGCCGCCGCCGCCGCCGCCGCCGGATCAGCCGCCGCCGCCGCCGCCCGAGAAGACGCAGGAACAGCTGCCAAAGGACCAACCGCAGCCCACGCCGGATCAGCCTGATCAAGCGCCGGATCAGCCGCTTGGCGTGGATGCCGAGGGCTCGGCCGGCGGCGATGCCTTCGGGCTCGCGGCGCGCCGGGGAGGCGCGGACCTGATCGGAGGATCCGGCACGGCGCCGTTCGCGTGGTACACGAACCGCATGCGTGATGAAATCAAGGATCGGCTCAATGCCGCCACGTGCGCCAAGTCGGCCAAGGGATCGCTGTCCACGCGCATCGTGGTGGGGGCGGATGGGCACGTGAAGCAGATCAAGCTCACCAGCAGCACCGGCAATCAGCGGCTGGATGAATGCTTCGACAAGGCCCTGGCCTCGATCACGAGCATGAGTGATGCTCCGCCTCCCGGGATGCCGGAGCAGGTGAACTTGCGGGTAGTTTTTTGATGGTGGCGGCGCGTCGCGCGGCACTTAGGGAGATTGACGAACATGTTCAATGTGAAGGAATTTAGGGCCGCAGCGGCGGCGCTGGCGCTGATCCTCGCGCCCATGATGGCCTGCCATGCCGACGATGAGCGCCAGTCGCTCGAGGAGCTGCGCAACACGGTCGTGAATCTCCTGCAGGCGCTGGTCGACCAAGGGGTCATCAGCCGCGAAAAGGCGCAGCAAATGGTCAAGGCCGCACAGGACAAGGTTGCGAAGGAGAGCGCCGCCGAGACGGGCGCGACTGCGAAGGAGGATGAAGGCGCCGTGCGCGTGCCGTATGTGCCCCAGATCGTCAAGGATGAGATCGCCAAACAGGTTGCCCAGGAGGTCAAGCCGGATGTGGTCGCCGATGTGGTCAAGGAAGCGAAGACCGAGAAGTGGGGCGTGCCCGGCGCGCTGCCGGATTGGCTCGCGCGGACCCGCTTGTACGGCGATGTGACGCTGCGCCAGGAAGGCGTGTTCTTCTCGGGCGAGAATGCGCCGGAATACAACTATTTCGCGATCAATCAAGCGGGCGGCATCTCCCAGGCGGGAGTCAACGCGTTCCTGGACACCGATCAGAACTGGATTCGCTTTCGAGGCCGCGCCCGGCTGGGCGTCGAATCGCAGGTGACCGATTCGGTCACCACCGGCATGCGCTTGGTCACGGGCAATACCTCGGACCTCGTGTCCGAGACCCAGACCCTGGATGGTACCGCGCCGTACGCCTTTGGCCTCGATCAGCTGTACATCCGCCTGGATGAGCGCACTTCGGATCGCTTCCCCTGGCTGTCGGTGGTCGGCGGCCGGTTCGTGAATCCGTATCAGGTCCCGACCGACCTCATTTTCCACAAGGACCTGACGTTTACCGGCCTCGCGGCCACCGGACGATTCGGGTTCGATGACCAGGACGGTCCGGATCAGTCGCACCTGTTTTTCACGGTGGGCGGTGATCAGCTGCAATTCGTGCAGTACTCCTCGGCGAACAAGTGGCTCGCCGGCGCGCAGTTCGGCGCCAACCTGCACTTCGACGACGACCAGAATCTGCGTCTGGCGGCGGGGTTCTTCGATTTCCTCGATGTGACTGGACGGCTGAACCCGCCGACGGAACCCGGACTGTACAACTATACGGCGCCGACGTTCCTGCGCTACGGCAACACCTTGTTCAACATCGCGAATAACCCGAGCAACACCACGCAGCTCTATGCCCTCGCCGCGAAGTACCGGGTGGCGGACATCAATGCCACCTATAACTACGAGGTCGGCCGGTATGTGGCGCGCGTGACCGCCGATGCGGTCCGCAACTTCGGCTTCAATGTGGATGAGGTCGAGGCGAACGTTGGATCCCATGTGGCCCCCCGAACTCACGGGTATCAGACCGAATTGAGTTTCGGATATCCGGCGGTGCTCGACTTTGGGGCCTGGCGCGGACTCGTCGGCTACCGATACCTGCAACGCGATGCCGTCATCGATGGCTACACGGATTCGGACTTTCACCATGGCGGCACCAACGCGCGCGGGTACTACCTCATCGCGGATTATGGGTTCGCGCACAACCTGTGGATGCGCATGAAATACCTGTCCGCCAACGAGATCGACGGGCCGCTCTACAGCATCGACACGCTGCAGATCGACATGAACACCCGCTTCTGATGTCTAGGAGTGCGCCATGAGCCATTCTGTTTTCGTCGCGATGCTGCTCGCCGCCCTGCTCGCCGCAGCCGGGACCGCCCGCGCCCAGACCCAGCGCAGCGGCGGCGAGTCGCAGCGCATCATGCAGCAGTATCAGCAGGTGTCGGCGGAGAAGACCGCGCTGCAGGCGCAGGTCGCGCAGATGAAGAAGGACCTGGATGGCGCAAAGGCCGAGCTGGCGGCGGCCAAGAAGGAGCGTGACGAGCTCAAAGCGCGCGCGGCCGGGTCCTCGGCCGTGGCGGCGCAGCAGGTCGCTCAGGTCAATGCCTCGAAGGAGGCGGCGGAGAAGAGCCTGGAGCAGAACAAGCAACGCACGGCCGAACTGGTGGACCGGTTCAAGGAGACCATCGCCACGCTCAAGGGCGTCGAGTCCGATCGCGATACGGTCCGCAGGAACTATGAGGAGCTGAGCGCCAAGTACGACAAGTGCGCGGACAACAACGATCAGCTCTATCAGATCAGCAATACGGTGCTCGACCGTTATTCCAACGTGGGATTCTTCACCAAGGCTTCCGCGGCCGAGCCGTTCACACGGATCACGCGCACGCGAATCGACAACCTCGCCATCGAGTATCACCTGCGGGCCGAGGAGCTGCGGCTGAAGAAACCCGCGCCGCCCGCGCCCAACCAGGCGCAGCCTTCCCCGCAAGCGCCGCCGCCCGGACAGTAGAGTCCCGGCGGGACTTGTCGACGGGACGCCCGGTACGCTCGCCGTGGATGGACTGGAAGGCCGGCTGGCAGCGCTGCGCGACAAGGCGAAGTCGCTCCATCAACAGCGCCGCTTCGCGGAGTCGTTGGACGCGCACGAGGAGGCGCTGCGGCTGGCCCCGGACGCCATGGTGATTCGCCTGAGCGCTGCCCGGCTGGCGCATTCCCTCGAGATGCAGGAGGTGAGCCTGCGCCACTATGAGGAGGCGGTCCGCGTCGATCCGCGCTGCTACGAGGCCGTGGAGGCGGCGCGCCGAATCTGCGTCGGGGCGGGCTTCGCCGAGCGCGCGCTGCAGTACGCCCGCATGGCTCAAGAGTTCAGCCCCTCGCCGGCGGCGCAGCTGTCCATGCAGCTCCTCGTGCCGTCGATCATGCAGTCCAGCGCGGCGATCGACGAGACGCGGGAGCGCTACGAGCGGGGGCTCGATGCGATGCTGGCCGCGCCGCCGCAACTCGAATCGCCGGCGGGAACGGTGGGGGTCAGCGCCTTCTTCCTGGCCTATCACGGCCGGAGCGACCGCCAATTGCAAGAGAAGACCGCCCGGCTCTATCTCGCGGCCATCCCGAGCCTCGCCTTCGTTGCCCCGCATTGCGCGGACCGCTCGGGGCGCCGCGCCGGCACGGACCGCGCGGGCGCGAAGATCCGGATCGGCTTCATTTCCCGATTCTTCGCCTCGCACTCGATCTTCTCGACGTCGATCGGACTCATCGAGAAGCTCTCCAGGGAACGATTCGAGGTGGTGGCGCTGCGCATCACGCCGTCGCGGGACGACGCGGCGACCGCCCGGGTGCGCGCGGCCGCGGACCTTACCGTGAATCTCGATCCGGATCTCTACCGTGCACGCGAGCAGATCGCGGCGCTCGAGCTCGACATACTCTTCTACCAGGACATCGGGATGGAGCCCATCTCGTTCTTCCTGGCCTTTGCGCGGCTGGCGCCGGTGCAGTGCGTGTCCTTCGGGCACCCCAATACGACCGGGATCCCGACCATGGATTACTTCATATCGAATGATCTGTTCGAACCGCCCCAGCCCGAAGCGCACTACAGCGAACGGCTGATCCTGCTGCGAGACCTGCCGACGCTCGCCTACTACTACAGACCCAAGCTGCCGCCGGGCGCCCCCGACCGTGCCGCGCCCGACGTCTCAGGCCGCGCCGCATTCGGGCTGCCGCTGGAGGCCCACCTCTACGTCTGCCCGCAGACGCTCTTCAAGCTTCACCCGGATTTCGATGCGATGCTTGCCGGCATCCTGGATCGCGACCCGAAGGGACTGGTGGTATTGATCGCCGGGCAGTTTCAGGAATTCACCGATCGATTGCGCGCCCGATTTGCGCGCGCTCTTCCGGCGCACGCGCACCGGATCGTGTTCCTGCCGTTCATGCCGCTCGAGCGCTTCATGCAGCTGCTGTGTGTGGCCGACGTGATCTTGGATACGCCGCACTTCAACGGCATGAACTCCTCGCTCCAGGCTTTTGCGGCCGGCACGCCCGTCGTCACGCTTCCCGGGGAGTTGCAGCGCGGCCGGCACACCCAGGCGATGTACCGCAAGATGGGAATCCTGGACTGCATCGCCGCCGGCCCGGGAGACTACGTGGACATCGCCGTGCGCATCGCCGCCGATCCGGCGCATGCGCAGGCGCTGCGCCGGCGCATCCTGGCGCGCAACCACGTCCTGTTCGAGGACCCGCGGGTGGTCGAAGAATTCGAGCGATTCTTCACCGGGGCATGCGGCGATGGACGATGATCGTCGGGCGGCCGGCGCCGTTCTAGGGTGCCGTAACCTCGAGTACGCGCAGGTTCCCCGCCTGATCCGTCTGGACCGGCCGGCGCGTCAGGTTTCCCGCCACGGCTATGGACTTGCCGTACGGGCCGCACGCAAACGTGAACACTCGCGAGGCGGCTGCCGGACCTAAATCCGTGGACGTCGTCAGCAGGACCGTCGGCGCCGAATGGCCGTCGATGCCCGTTGCAATCGAGTACTCGGCGACGTGTACGAGCCGTGGGCGGGGCCCTGCATGAAGCATCGCATTCGCCTGCTTCGGCGCGACGCAGTAGGCGGCCTCGCGACCGCCGAGCCACTGACTCGACGGCAACTCCGCGAAAGCCGGCCGTGCCCGGTAGCGAAGTTCGATCCTTTGATTCGCGGATGCCTTGAGCGGGATGCGCAGCACACGCCGCGCCGTCCAGTTCGCCAGATACTCCTCTCCGGAGTGCTGCACGGCGTGCATTCTTTCGAGCGCCTTCAGCGCGCGCGCGTCGGGGCGTAGCGGAGTGACCGGCGGGTTCCGCGCAATGGCCCACGGGTCCATCCCGGCGTCGCGGACGGCGCTGGTGATGTCCGATTTCCCCATGAACACCTCGAATCGATCCTCGGGCGTCGCCGATGCGCCGTCGATGCGAATTTCCAGCTCTGGAAAATGCCGGTCCGGGTAGGCTTCGGATTCACCCAGCCGGCCGAACAGCTCACCCTCGATGAGCAGTGCGGGTTGGTTCGAGACCGCCGGTGTGGGTTGGTTCGAGACCGGATGAACCGACAGTTCCACGCTGACGTTCGCTCCCGACAAGGTCACCCAACAGGAGTCCGCGGCCACGTTGCCGCCCTCGTCGGACTTGAGACCCGGCAAGGGAGCGCCCGTGCTCGAGCCCGCCGCGTGGCTGGTGCCGGCGATGGCCGCCAGGAGTGTCCATGCCGCGCCGTGCGATATCCAACGAAGAGTGCGCATCCTCATGGGAGAATCCTCAGCTGACCGTGCCAGGCGTGGAACGCGGAAGGGGTGGAACGCGGAAAGTCGCGGGAGGCAGCCCGCCTCGATGGCGCTCCACCATGGCGCTGAAGGCCGCTTCGAGATGACCGCGGAACCGGTCGGTATCGAACAACGGGCTCGAGCTTTTCTGCCGCGCCAGCGCCGCGCGCACGCCGTCGAGCCGGCCGCGATCCATCGCCAGCTGCAACGCCAGCCGTTCGTACTCCTCGAGCGAAGAGGCCGCGAGGTTCGATGACCCGAGGGCGGTGAGCAGGCTGCCCGACATGCGCGACGCATAGCTCGAGCCCGAACAAGTCACCACCGGCACGCCTGCCCACAGGGCGTCGCTCGTGGTGGCTCCGCCGTTGAAGGGATACGTATCCAGGCACAGGTCTGCCAGGGGCAGCCGCGCCAGGTGGCGGGGATAGGGCTCGGGCTGTGCAAACACCAGGCGCTCCGGGCCGACACCGCGGGCGGCGGCCTCGCGGCGCAGGTTGTCCTCGATCGCAGCTCTTCCACCGAGCAGCCAGAGAACGCTGCCGGGAACGCCCCGCAGCAATCGCGCCCACACATCGAGCAGTCCCGGATTGATCTTGTAAGTGCCGTGGAAGGAGCCGAAGACGAAGGCGGCCGCGGGCAGGTGCACCTGCTCGCGGGCCGGCGCCTCGGTCGCGGCCACGCGGCGATCGTCGTTCGCCTGAAAGCATTCCGGCAAGTAGGCGATGCTCTCGCTGTAATCGCGCCGGCGATTCTCGGGGATCAGGAACTCGTCCGCGATGAGGTAGTCCAGGTGCGGCGATCCGGTGGTGCCCGGGTAGCCCAGATAGGTCACCTGAATGGGCGCCGGGCGATGGGCGAACAGACCGGCGCGATGCTCGCCGGTGTAGCCCATGAGGTCGACCGCGATGTCCAATTGCAGATCGCCGATCACTCGCGCGAGATCCTCATCCGAACGCCGGCCTGGCGCGATCCATCGCTCGAAGGCCGCCTGGACGCGCCGGGCGGTCGGTGACTCTGCATCCTCGCGCAGCGAAATGCCGATGGTCTCGAAGCGCCGGCGATCATGCCGCTCGAACAGACCCGCCATGAGGTAGGGGGTCGGGTGCTCCAGGAAGTCCGCCGAGATGTACGCAATCCGGATGCGTTCGCGGGAAGAGCCGCGGTCCGTGGACCGGGTCGCGCCCGTGGACAGGGGCGCGGCGGCCGGCTGCAGTGCGGCGAACTGCCGGGCGCACTTGAGCTGCAGGGCGGTCGAGTCGCACACCGCCAGGAACGAGAACGGAAAGTCCACTCGCTCATCCCGCTCGAGGCGCGCCAGGATGTCCGGCGCGCTCGCTGGGTAATCGGTCCAGTCGGCGATTTGCAGCTCCGCATGCAGCCTTGCGCCCCGCGCGTAGGGGTATGCCGGATCGATCTCGAGCACCCGGCGCAGCGATTCCGCGGCCTCGGCATGGCGCCCCAGCAGCGAAAGCGCGAGACCGCGGTCAAACCATGCGGCCGCGAGAGCGGGATTGCATTCGAGCGCCCGATCGTAGGCGCCGATGGCGGCCGACAAGTCTTCCAGCTCGGACATGACATGTGCGCGCTCGAGGTACGCCTCGGCGTGGTTGGGCCTCAGCTCCAGGGCCCGGTCGATGCTGAGCAGCGCCTCCGCGTGCTGGCCCAGCCCCAGCAAGGCCCTGCCCCGACCCAGGTGCGCCTGAGCGAGCTTGGGTGCGCCGCGAAGCGCCCGATCGAAGTTCGACAGGGCCTCCGCCGGCCGGCGCAGCGCGGCCAGCGCGTTGCCGCAACCGAAGAGGGCGAGCGGATAATCGGGCGCCAGCTCGAGCGATCGCTCGTAGCTCGCCAGCGCCTCGGCAGGCCGGTTGAGCGCCAGATAAGCGTTTCCTTGGTTCGCGACTGCGACCGGCTGATGGGGATTCGCGGCCAGCGATTTGGCGATCCAGGCGAGCCCCGACTGCGCCCGGCCTGCTTGAGTCTCGGCCACGCCCAGCAGGTGCAGGGCATCGGGGTGGCCCGGCTGGGTCTTTAGAATGTCGGCGTACAGCGCTGCGGCCTGCTCAGGGTTGCCCTGGCTGTGCAGTTCGACCGCGCGCTTCAACTTAATCTCCATCGGACGGCCCCGAAAGCCCCGAGTCGGGTTGCGAACCGGACACTCTAGTCAAGCCGAATGACGAAATGATGACCGTTGCCTCCGGGTCGCGCGGCCTTGCATGATAGGCCGAATGCCACCCCCGACCGTTCCGGCGTCCGCAGCCCTCGCCGCCAGATTGCAAGCGGCCATCACGCTGCACAATGCAGGACAGCTGCTGCGCGCGCAGCAGATCTACGAAGAGATCCTGAAGGTGCAGCCCAGGCACTTCGATGCATTGCATTTGCTGGGCGTGGCCGCCGCTGCCTCCGGAGACCCGGTGCGGGCCGTCGATCTGATCGGCAAGGCGATCCAGCTCGATCCGGCCAGTCACATGGCCCACAACAATCGAGGCGCCGCCCTGCTGGACTCGGGGTCGTGGGAGGCGGCGCTGGTCAGCTTCGATCGGGCCATCGCGCTCAAACGCGACTACGCGGAGGCGCATTACAACCGCGGCAATGCGCTCAAGGAGCTCGAGCGATGGGAGGCGGCACTCGCCAGTTTCGATGCGGCGATCGCGCTCAGGCCCGATTTCGCGCAGGCTCACTACCATCGCGCCAACGTGCTGTGCGTGCAGAGGCAATGGGAGGCGGCGCTGGCGGGATTCGACCGGGCCATCGCGCTCGAGCAGCACCACGCCGAAGCCCACTCGAACCGCGGCTTCGTGCTGCACGAACTGCGGCGCCTCGACGAAGCGATTGCGAGCTGCAATCGCGCCATCGCGCTCAAGCCCGGCTATGCGCAAGCCTACTGCAATCGCGGCAGCGTGCTGCTGGCCAAGAGACAGGTCACGGAGGCGCTGTCGAGCTACGATCGAGCGCTCCAGATCAGCCCCGGCTACGCTCCGGGGCATGTGAACCGGGCGCTGGCCCGGTTGCTGGCGGGAGACTACGAGCGAGGGTGGGCGGAGAACGAGTGGCGCTGGAAGGATGCGACCGGCTGGGTGATTCGCGAGAAGAGAGGCTTCTCGCAGCCGCAGTGGCTGGGGGGCGTCGCGCCCGCGGGCAAGACGATTCTTCTGCAGAGCGAGCAGGGTTACGGCGATACGATTCAATTCTGCCGCTATGCTGCGCTCGTGGCGGACTTGGGCGCCAAGGTCATTTTCGAAGCGCCTCGCGCGCTCGCGCCGCTCATCGGCAGCGTGAAGGGCGTGTCGCAAGTCGTGGTGCAGGGCGAGCCGCTTCCGCAGTTCGACCTGTACTGTCCGCTGCTCAGCCTGCCGTGCGCCCTGAAAACCACGGTGTCGAGCATTCCAGCGCAGGTTCCGTACCTCGCGGTGCCCGAGGATCGGCGCGTCTGGCGGGACAAACTGGGAGAGCGCAGGCGCCCCCGCATCGGCCTGGTATGGTCCGGCGGCCTTCGGGCCGCCAGGCCCGAATTGTGGTCGGTCAACGAGCGGCGGAACATTCCGCTTGCCAAATTCGCGGCGCTCAATGGCTTCGACGCCGATTTCTACAGCCTGCAAAAGGGCGAGCCCGCGGAGTCGGAACTCGCCGAGCTCACTGCGCGCGGCTGGAAGGGGCCCAGAATCGCGAACCTTGCCGGCGAACTGGGTGATTTTGCCGACTCGGCGGCGCTCATCACGCAGCTGGACCTGGTGATCTCGGTCGACACCGCTGCCGCACATCTGGCCGGTGCCCTGGCCAAACCCGTGTGGATCCTGAACCGCTTCGATGCCTGCTGGCGCTGGCTGCTGGATCGCGACGACAGCCCCTGGTATCCGACCGCGCGGTTGTACCGGCAGGAACGGCCCGGCGACTGGGATGGCGTCATGGACCGGGTCGGCTCCGACCTCGCCCGATGGCTTGCCAGGGAGTCGCGCCGCTAACATGTCCATGGCGCAGATTCAGCAGGCGCTCGCGATGATTCACGGCGGGCGGCCGGCGCAGGCCAGCGCGCTGCTCAACGAGGTATTACGGCGCGAGCCGCTCAATTTCAATGCGCTGCAGCTGCTCGGCCACATCGCGTTGCAGGCGGCCGACTACCCCGCCGCGGAGCGATGGCTGTCGGCGGCGCGCGCCGTCAACGCGGCCAGCCCCGCGGTGCACTCAAATCTCGGCGTGGCGCTCCTCGCGCTGCACCGGCCGGCTGAAGCGCTGGAGTGCTGCGACCGGGCGCTGGCCTTGAAGCCGCAGTATCCGGAGGCGTTCTGCAACCGCGGACACGCCTGCTGCGCCTTGGACCGGCCCGACCAGGGACTTGCCGGCTACGACCGCGCGATCGCGCTGGCGCCTGGGTTCTACGACGCGCATGCCGGGCGCGCCAAGGCGCTCTCGAGTCTCGGGCGGCACCGGGAGGCGCTCGCGAGCTGCGAGCGGGCGCTCGAACTCGATGCGCGCAACGTCGATGCGTGGTGCCGGCTGGGAGGCATATTGCTCCGGCTTAAACGCCCCGCAGAGGCGCTCAACGCCTTCGATCGGGCGCTGTCGCTGTCTCCCGATTCCGCCGAAGTGCACAACGATCGGGGCACCGCGCTGCGGGCTCTCAAGCGTCCGCAGGAAGCCCTGGCGGCCTACGAGAAGGCGCTGCGCCTGCGGCCGCAGTTCGCCGAGGTCTACTGCAACGTCGCCAACATCGGGCTGGATGCCGGGAGATACGCGGAGACGTTGGGCCATTGCGAGCGCGCGCTCGCCATCCGGCCGGATTTCATGGATGCGCTCAATATTCAAGGCACGACGCTGCGCGCGCTCCGGCGGTACGAAGAGGCGGCCACGGTCTACGAAAAGATATTGGCCAACGATGAGCGATTCGGCCAGGCATCGAGCCACCTTCTGGTGTCGCGGGCACACGTCTGCAACTGGTCGGAGCGGGAACAGCAGGCCTCGCGCATCATCGAACGCGTCGCCTCCGGCGAGAACGCGAGCGCGCCCCATGCGTTTCTGTGGATATGCGATTCGGCGCCGCTGCAGCTCGAGTGCGCCCGCCTTTATGCGGAGCAAGAATTTCCCGCAGCGTCGCCCCTGTGGCGGGGCGAGCGCTATCGGCACGAGCGTCTGCGCATCGCCTATCTGTCCGCGGATTTCGCGGATCATCCGGTGGCGCACCTGATTGCCGGCGTGCTGGAGCGGCACGACCAGGACCGATTTGAAACCTTCGGCATATCCTTGAGTCACGATCCGGCAGCCGACCCCATGCATCAGCGCATGAGGCGCGCCTTCGCGCATTTCCATGATGCGAGCGGCGAGGCCGACGGGGATGTCGCCGCGCGCCTGCGGGAGGCGCAGATCGACATCGCGGTCGATCTGACGGGACACACTCGCGGCGGCCGGCTCGGCATCCTGGCCCACCGGCCGGCGCCGGTTCAGGTCAACTTTCTCGGCTTCACCGGAACCTGCGGAGTCCCTTACGTCGATTACCTGATCGGCGATGCAGTGGCAATTCCCGAAGGACAGGATGGGTATTTCAGCGAGCACATCATCCGCATGCCGCATGCCTTTCTGCCGAATGACGATCGGCAGCCCGTCGCAACCGAGACGCCGCGGCGCAGTGATCTCGGTCTCCCGCCGGACGGCATCGTGTTCTGCGCATTCAACAACACCTACAAGATCAATCCGCAAATGTTCGATATCTGGATGAAGCTGCTCCGGGAAACGCCGGGCAGTGTGCTGTGGTTGCGCGCAGGGGAGGGCGCCGCGCGCACGAATCTCGCGCGCGAGGCACGCACTCGCGGCGTGGACCCGGATCGGCTGGTGTTCGCATCCCGGGTGGCCGCGATGGACGCGCATCTGGCGCGCTACCGTCAAGCCGATCTGTTCCTGGACACATTGCCGTACGGCGCCCATGCCACGTCCCGCGATGCGCTATGGGCGGGTCTCCCGGTCCTCACGTGCACGGGCGGCGCCTTCGCCACGCGCGTTGCGGCAAGCCTTCTGACCGGCTTAGGCGCGCCGGAGCTCGTGACCCAGAACCTCGATGAGTATGCCGAGCGGGCTCTGGCGTTCGTGCATTCGCCGGCGCGGCTCGCCGAGGTCCGCGAAAAGCTTGCCCAGCAAAGAGCCGCCTGCCCGGTGTTCGATACGGATCTGTACCGGCAACACCTGGAATCCGCGTACCTGACGCTGTGCGAGCGCGAGCGGCGCGGTGAGCCCAAAGGGAGCTTGCGGGTGCCCGCGATCCGCTGATTTTTTTCGACGCCTCCCGTGACCCGTCCCGCCAACTCTAACGGCGGCGGGACACCTCATCGCCCCACGCCTGCGGCTCGATCACGTTATGTCATGGGCGTGACGGCGCTCTGCATCGTGCGCGCACGCCCGGCATCCCCACGGATTGCATCTCAATTATGAGCATTGGACGGCAATTCGTTGATTATTTGGAATAACCGTCAGCGAAGCGTATGACGTAGTTTGCCGGATGCCGCCACGAAAAGTGTGAAACCTGTCACATGGTTGCCATGCTGACGTTACACGATTGACCTACGATTTCTCGAGCCTAGTCTCAACTCTCGTTCCTCGAAGGAGTCGCAGTGGTCGATCATAGAAAGCAGGCCGTGTCGATTCGGCTCGGCGAAGGCGATGTCCGGAACATCAAGCGCATCGCACAACGCTTGGGCGTTCGCGACTCCGACATCATTCGTTTCGCGATCAAATCCATGCTCAACCGCATGGCGCCTCTATGCGACGACGCGATCAGGGGCAGAAATCTGGTGCCGGTGCTGGTGGAATCCGGCGATGAGCTGATCCGCTACTTCGAGCTGGATGCCTTTCGGCTCGAGAGCATCATCAACGAAGCGACGGGGCCCAACACGCGGGTCGACCGCGACGACATTGCGCTGCTCGCGATGAGCGGCTTCCGGGAACAGTATCTGGTCATGCGGATGCAGGACGGCACCATCGTGCCGCAGGAGTCCCCGGGCAACGGACGTTCGCTGCGAAATTATCTTTACGACAAGTACGTGTATCGGAACGAGGAGACGCGTCAGGCCGAGAGCCCCGCCCCCGTCTCCGACACCGATGGCGTCGATCACCGGCCGGCGGCCTGAGAGCCTCGCCCCCAAATCCAAGCATCGAGAGGAATGGAAATGAGAATTCGCAACTTTGTTCTGACGGCCCTGGCCGCGGTTGGCGGTCTGTCGCTTGTCTCCACCCAGGCCGAGGCCAGTCAAGTGCTGTACGACGGCGTGGGATTCATGCAGGGCACGCAATCCTTCTCTGAGTCGTTCAGCTTGCCGACGGCTGGCACCTTGACCGTAACCCTGGGCAACGTGGCCTGGCCGCAGCAGCTCGCCAGCCTCAACCTGCTCGTGACCACCGCGAACGGCGCGGCGGGCCCGGAAATGGGAGCGGGGACATCCAGCTACAAAGTGGCCGCGGGCAACGTGTATACCCAGTGGTTCGGAACCGCTCAGGGTCCGCTGGATGCGGGCGTGTATTCCCTTGAAATCCAGTTCTCGCCCAGCGCCGGCGGCAGCCAGGTGCCGCTTCCGACCTCCGTCGGGCTGCTGCTCTCCGGCCTTGGATTGCTGGTCTGGCAGAGGCGGACGCGCGCCGGCGATTCGAGCGCGCAGTCCGCCACGATGAGCGGCAGTCAAAGCCCATGAGTCCGATTCGGTAACGCGGACCGGCCGCCCAAGGGCGGCGGCCCGGTCGCGAATGGGCCGGCCTCGACCGTAAGACCAGGCAATATTGCACGGCGCGCACCTTACCTAATGCGGCCTCCCCTGCACGACATTCGTCGGCCGTTTGTACACATCTGCAATGAAACTCTCACAAACGCTCCGTACACTGCGTGACAATCAATTTATCAAAAGCGGTCGCTTGTTGCGCCGCAATAAGGATCTTGCTCAATGATGCGCGCGGCTGGGCTTCTGTTGTTTTGTTTGACGGTGGGGGCCAGCGCGCTGGGCGCTGATGCCGTTGTTGCCGACGGTTATCGCTTGCAGCCGGGCGACTTGTTGCAGGTGGTGGTGTGGAAGGAAACGGACCTGCAAAGCGAGGTCCTCATCCGGCCCGACGGCGGTATTTCATTCGCTCTCGCGGGCGACCTGCAGGCGGCGGGGTTGACCACCGATCAGCTGCGCGCCGAACTGGAAAATCGGGTGCAAAAATTGATTCCCGACGCGGTAGTCACCGTGTCCGTCAAGGCGCCGAACGGCAACCGGGTGTTCGTGATCGGCAAGGTGAACCACCCCGGCGATTTTCCGCTGCTGCGCCCCGTCGATGTCCTGCAAGCCATCAGCATGGCGGGCGGTCTGACGCCATTTGCGAGCAGCAACCATATTCGCGTCCTGCACCGTGATGGGCCGCGCCAGGTGTCCTACCGCTTCCGTTACAACGACGTGGCCAAGGGCCGTCACCTCGAGCAAAACGTTCTGTTGAACAGCGGAGACACGGTAATCGTGCCGTGAGACGGCGATTACTGATCTTCATGACCCTCAATTGCGCCATTTCCGCGGCACGGGTCCATGCCGACCCCTGGGCCATCACGCCCCGCGTGGGTCTCGCCAGCTACTATTACAGCAATCCCACGCTGGCCGGTACGGGCGCAACGGCGACGGAGAACGTCGCCGCGCTGGTCGATCTGCCGGTGACCTACGATACGGACGGCCTCGAGTTCCTGATGCGGCCGAGCGGGCGCATCGGCAATGAGCCAGGATATTATTCCCTCGCCTCCAACTACGCCCACCTGGATTCGAGCCTGCAGTACAGCACTGATCTGAGCACGGCCACGCTGCAGGGCGAGGTGGCGCGGGATTCATCGCTATTCTTCGGCGGCGGCCTGGACAAGGGCATCGGCGTGCGCCGCGACTCGGAGGCCACGTCGGCCGACTGGACCCGTGCGCTCACGGAGCGCAGCCAGATTGCGCTCGACGCGAGCTGGAGCGAGGTGCGCTACGATCAATCCGCGAGCGCGGCCGGTCTGGTCGATTATCGCTACATCACGGCGGGCCCGACGGCGTCCTATTTGCTCACCGAGCGGGATACGCTGCAAGCGATTGCCGGCGCGGCGCGATATCAATCGCTCGACGGCATCAGCGAGAGCAAGTCCGATAGCCTGCAGCTCGGGTACGTGCGGCAACTGACTGAGATCTGGAAATTGACGGCGAACGCCGGCTATTCACGATCGGTGAACAGCGAAAAAGTCTACTTCACGTTCTTCACCTATAATTTTTATCTGGGAACCTACACGACCAATCAGGACGGCGCGACCTACTCGGTCAATCTGTCGCGGCAGGGCGAGAAATTCACCCTCGGAGCCAGCGCATCCCGGCTGCTGCAACCCACGGGATTCGCGTTCCTGTCGCGTCAGGATTCGATCAGTCTCAGCGCCGCATACAAACAATCCGATCGCTGGGATTACACGCTCAGCAGCACGTGGCAGCAGGCGCAAACGCCGGAATTCAGAGGCGAAGTGTTCAACGAGCGTTACCTCAACACCCAGGTCGCGGCCAACTGGCATTGGACCGAGCGATGGACCGTTTCGTTGCAGGTCAGCCGGATCACCCAGCACTACGGGCCGCCGACCATCAATGCTGCGTCGAACGGCGTCAATTTGAGCATCTCCCGGCAGTTCCTGAGGGCCGACCTGTAAATGAGCGCCGCCGCAGCCACTGTCCCATCGGCGCCGAGCGTCGATATCCGCGAGAAGCTCCGGGGGATTCTGCGTTACCGCGGCCTGTTCATTGCCGTGGCGGGGGTCCTGCTGGGTTTGACGATCGCCGTGGGAGTATTTTGGCCGCCGACCTACCAATCGTCGGCCACCATCCTGATCGAACAGCAGGAGATTCCCCAGGATCTGGTGCGCTCCGCGGTCACCTCGTTCGCCGATCAACGCGTGCAGATCATCAGCCAGCGGGTGATGACCACGCAGAACTTGATCACGTTGATCGACCGGTACAAGTTGTATCCCGACATCCGCTACAGCAAGCCGCGCGAGGAGCTCTTGAAGCGGATGCGGGACGATATCGCGATGAAGATGATCAGCGCCGACGTGATCGATCCGCGCAGCGGCGTGCCGACGCATGCCACGATCGCGTTCAGCGTGTCCTACAAGAACGAATCCCCGGACCTCGCGCTCAAAGTGGCGGACGAACTGACCACGCTCTACTTGAACGAGAATCTCACCTCCAGAACCCAGCGGGCCGCACAAACCTCGACGTTCTTCTCGGAAGAGGCCGATCGGCAGCAGGCGCAGATTCTCGAACTCGACAAGAGGCTGTCGGAGTTCAAGCAGAAGAACGAGGAGCGCCTGCCCGAGCTCTCGCAGCTCAATCACCAGATCAGCGACCGCACCGAGCAGGATGTTCGCGACGCAGAGAACCGGATAGGCGCCATCGATTCGCAGAAGGTGCTGCTGGAGGCGCAGCTCGCGCAGATCGCGCCGAGTTCGACCGTGATGTCCGATTCGGGACAGAGGATCTTGAGCACTCAGGACCGGCTCAAGGCGCTCAAGTCGCAGCTGGCGGAGTACAAGGCCCGTTACGCGCCGGAGCATCCGGACATCATCAAGACCCAGCGCGAGGTCGATGGACTCGAGAAGGAGGTGGCCTCCGACGACAATACCAGCGATCTGGCACGACGATTGAAGTCGGCCAAGGATCAGCTGGCGTTGGCGCAGGAGAAATACTCGCCCGATCATCCGGATGTCTTGCGCCTGAAGCGCCTGGTCGGCGAGCTGGAAAAGCAGGTGGCGGCGGCGCCGGCGTCCGGAGCACGCGACCGGGAACACGCGCACGCCGACAATCCCGCCTACATTCAGGTGAAGGGGCAGCTCGATGCGCTCAATGTCGAGCGCGAGAGCGCGGCCGCCAAGCGTGATGGACTGCGCGCCAAGCTCGAGGATTACGAGCGCAGGCTGGCGCAGACGCCCGGCGTCGAGCGAACCTATCGCGAGCTGGCGCGGGAACTCGAGCTCGCTCAATTGAAATACCAGGAGATCCGCTCGAAGCAGACCGAGGTGCAGGTCTCCCAGAATCTGGAAACGGAGCACAAGGGCGAGCGCTTCACCATGATCGAGCCGCCGCTGCCGCCGGAGAAGCCCATCAGCCCCAATCGGGTCCTGATTCTCTGCATGGGCCTCGTGCTCAGCCTGGGCGGGGGCCTGCTGGCGGCGATTCTGCGCGACAACTTCGATGTATCCGTGCGCGGTGTCCAGGACGTGCGCGCATTGCTCTGCGTGCCGCCGCTGGCCGCGATTCCGCGGATCGTGACCCGGGCTGAGCGGGAAAGGCACAAGCGGGTCGTACGCTATTCCTGGCAGGGCGCCGTTGCGGGGGCCATCGTGCTCGTGACCGCCGTGCATTTCCTGGTACGGCCGCTCGACGTGCTCTGGCTCAGCCTCTTGCGCCGGTTCGGGGTCTGACGCATGGACCGAATCCGCAAGGCGCTCGATCTGGCGCGGGAGGAACGAAACTCATCCACCCGCCCCACGGACTATGCGTCTCGTGCCTCCACGTCGAAGGTCGCCGCACGATTTCCGACGGCGATCCAATACACGAAGACCCGGACCTTCACCCCGCCGGAATCATTGCTCGAATCGAATCGCATCATCAGCCCCTCGAGCGCGGATCCCGTTGCGCAGGCCTTTCGCATGCTGCGCACGCAGGTACTGCAGCGGCTCGACGAGCACGGCTGGAGGTCGCTGGCGATCCTGAGCCCGTGCAAGGCAGACGGCAAGACCACCTTGGCCATCAACCTGGCGATCAGCCTCGCCGGCGATCACCGGCATACGGCACTGGTCGTCGATTTCGACATGAAGCAGCCTTCGGTCGGCGAGAAGCTGGGCCTGAGTGCCGAGATGGGCGCGGATGACGTGCTGTGCGGAGGCGCTCGCCTGGAGGACTGCCTCTATCATCCGGACGGCTTCGACCGCCTGGTCATCCTCCCCACGCGGGCCCCCATGGGGAACTCCTCCGAGGCTCTGGCCGGCCCACGCTGCCGGGAACTCGTTGCGGAGCTGCGCAGCCGCTATCCCGACCGGATCCTGATTTTCGATCTGCCGCCCGTTCTGGTGGCGGACGATGCGCTCGCCTTCCTGCCGCTCGTCGAGTGCGGCCTGGTGGTCGCAGCCGAGGGCTCGACCCGGCGCGAGGATCTGCTGCGCTGCATGGAGCTGCTGCGGAAGACGCCGATTGTGGGCACCGTCTTGAATCGCGCGACGGCAGCGACATCCGGCCCCGGTTAGCGCCGCCATGTACCTCAACCACTTCAACTTCATGTGCAAGCCGTTCGCGATGAATCCCGACCCGGCGTTTCTCTATGCCTCCGAGCAGCACGCCGCGGCATCCACCATGCTGGAATATGCCATTGAGTCGCAGGCCTCGTTTTGCATGCTCACGGGGGAAATTGGCTCCGGCAAGACCACGTTGGTCCGCCACCTGATTCGCAGACTCGGCGACGCCGTGACGGTGGGCTTGATCAGCAACACGCATGGGCGGTTTCGCTCGATTCACCCGTGGACTTTGTCGGCCCTCGGGATCACGCCCCGGGATGCCACCGACATTGCCCAATTCGAGGCGTTGAACGAGTTCTTCATCCAGGAATACGGCAAGGGGCGGCGAACGCTCCTCATATTCGACGAGGCGCAGAATCTGTCCATCCGCACGCTCGAGGAGCTGCGTCTTCTGTCCAACGTGAACTCGGAGGAGGATGTCGCGGTCCAGACCCTCCTGGTGGGGCAGCCCGAACTGCGCCGGAATATGGAGCGGCCGGAACTTCGGCAGTTCGCCCAGCGCGTGACCGTGGATTTTCACTTGCAAGCCTTGACGCGGCGCGAGGCGCACGCCTACATCCGGCACCGTCTGACCGTGGCGGGCGGGAGCGATTCGATCTTTCAGAACAAGGCCATCGACTTCATCCATGAGCGCAGCGGCGGTATTCCGCGCCTGATGAATCAATTGTGCGATCTGTCGCTGGTCTATGCGTTTGCGGAAGGCCGCCAGCGCATCAGCTCGGCGCTGTGCCTCAGGGTGCTGAAGGACCGCAGCAGCGGCAACGCGAGCCCGCTCTTCGGCGAGGTCATGGATATCCCGTCCGATGAGTCGGCGGATGAGGATCAGGATGAGGATGAGGATGAGGATGAGGATGAGGAGCCCTCCGCGCCCGGCGATGCCGATCGGATCGCGGGTCGTGACGGTCTGCTCCAAGGCCACGCGTAGCCCTTGATGCTCCGCGGCCTGCGGTCTGTGGCGGCGGGCCTCCTGTTGGTTGGGACCGTGCATGCGGAAGGCTTGAGCACCGCGAGGCTCGGTGTGCTTTACAACATCGATGCGCCCTCCAGCCGCGAGGTGGCGCTGTACTACGCCGCTCAGCGGGCAATTCCGCCGGCAAACGTGCTGGGCATACATCTGCCCGACGTCGATGTGATTTCCCCGGAGGCCTTCCCGCCCATTCGCCTGCAGGCGCTCGAACAGTTGCCGACCACCGTTCAGTCCCTGCTCTTGGTCTGGTCCAGGCCGTACGCGGTCGGCTGCATGTCGGTCACGTCCGCCTTTGCGGCCGGCTACCGCTCGCAATTTTGCCCCCTCCGCTGCACGCGGACCCCCATCAGCCCGCTATTCGATTCCGATGGTTGGCTTCCCGCCGATACGGTGGGATGGTGGCCGGCGATGCTGCTTCCCACCGATGACGAGGGTCTTGCCCGTGCACTGATTCAGCGGGGTATCGCGGCGGATGCCGCTGGCTCGCCGGGAACGGTGTACCTGGTTCGGACCAGCGATGCGAGCCGAAATGTGCGCGCCGCCGGCTACGCGGCGGCGGAAATGATGCTCGCGAGCCGGCTGCGGATATTGGAGCTATCGACGCCGGTCAACCGTGAAGTCTCGGACGCGATCGGGTACTTCACCGGCGTCGCGCAAGTCGAGGAGTTGCCTCGCATACATTTTCGCAACGGCGCGGTGGCCGATCATTTCACCTCGAAGGGCGGTAATCTCCATGGGACCAGCCAGATGCCGGCGATCGCATGGCTCAAACAGGGTGCAACCGCCACCTACGGCACCGTGTCGGAGCCGTGCAACTTCGTGGAGAAGTTTCCCAACCCGCTGGTCTTGTTCGAACACTACACGCACGGCGAGACCGCGCTCGAATCCTACTGGAAAAGCGTGCAGATGCCCGGGCAGGGACTCTTCATCGGTGAGCCCTTGAGCCGGCCCTACGGAGCGCGGCATCCATGAGCGGCGGCGTGCCTGATCGCGGCGACCAAGCCGCGGGCCGCCCCGTCGAAGCTGAAATCGGAAGCGGCAAGCGAGCGGGCCGCTTCCGACATGCGCCGATAGAGATCGGGGTCCTGAAGCAGTTGCGCGGCCGCTTCGGCCCAGGCGTCGACATCGAGCGGCCGGACGAATCCCGATATTGCATCCCTCACCAACTCTCCGGAAGCCCCGGCGAACGGCGACGCAATCACCGGAATGCCCGCAGCGCACGCCTCATTGGCGACCACACCCCAGGGATCCCAGACCGATGGCAAGAGCAGCACCCGGCACTCTCCATAGCGCCGGGGCAGCTCCTCCTGAGCCGCAAATCCCCGGAAAGTCACCTCGATTTCGCTCAGCGCCGCTGCGCTGCTGCGAACGGCTTCCTCGAGCGGCCCCGAGCCTACGAAGCAAATGGAGACGCTGCGGCCAATGAGCCTCGAAGTCGCCTGGGCCACCTGCAAGGCGAACAAGGGATTCTTGACGGCGGCGATGCGGCCGCAGAACATCAAGTCATAGCGCTTGGCGGCCCCGGCATGTCTGGCAAAGGCGGCGTTGTCCACGCACAGCGCGGACCGGAACAAGCTGTCTTCGGGACACCCGTAGGTTCGATAGATGTCGAGCCCCGCTCGAGCGGCCGCGACGAAAGCCTGGCTGCGCCTGAATACGAAGCGGCGGATCAAGCGGTGCAGCCAGGAGAGCTTCCGTTCCGAGAGCACGGTTCCATCCGTCATCGGGATATGAGCGCATCCCCGGCGCAATGCATACGCGAACGCCAGGAGGTGAGTCGGGTTGAACCCGGTCGTGACGACCACGTCGGGCCCAATCTCCCGAAGACAGCGGACCACGTCGAGATTGAAGTGAATGTAGCTGCCCTGGAAATTGACGAAGCTTTCCTTCAAGTAATGGTGCGGGCGATCGAGGGCCGGGAGATTCCACTCCCGGTTGGGTTCACGTGCCGAACAGAACACCAGGTGCAAATCGATACCCGTCTCGAGGCCAATGAGGTTGTAGACGGGAATCCGGTATGGCGCCGGGATATTGGTGACCAGCGCGACGCGGCGGATTCGCTGCTCAGTCATGCTGCCGTGCGAATCGCTCTCGCAAGACCGACCAGAAGAACAAGGGCGCGGAAACGAAGGTTCGCCGCCACAGCCTCCGGGGCTCCCGCGGCAGGCGGTAGAGCCACTCGAGCCCCAGATCGCAGATCCACCGCGGGGCGCGCTTGGTAAAGCCCGCGTAATAGTCGAACACGGCGCCTATCGACCCGACGACGGGAACTCGAAGATCGCCGGCATTCGCGGCCACCCATTTCTCCTGCTTGGGCGCGGTCATGCCCACCCACAGCACGTCAGGACGGAAGCTGCGGATGCTGCCGATCATTTCCCGATTCCTCTCATCCGGCCAGACGCCGAAAGGCGGCGATAGTGCGCCGACCTCGACCCGGGGAAACTCCCGCGCACACCGCTCCTTGAGCTTCGCGAGAACCTCGGGCCGGGAGCCGAAGAAGAATGCGCGTCCTCCGCTCTGGTTCAAAGCTCCCATCATGGCCAGGAAGAAATCCGTCCCGGTGATTCGCGGGCCGATCGTCGCGCCCGTCAACCGGGCGCCCCATAGGCAGCCGACCCCGTCCGCAACCACAACGTTCGCGCCATTGAGCGCCCTGCGAAATTCCTCGTCCGCTTGCGCAACGACCAGGGAGTGAGGATTTGCGCAGGCGAAGATGAACGAGCGCGTGCGCTCCGCGATCGAAGCCCGCGCATCGCCAACGAGATCCACCAATGGTCGAGTACCTATGCGCACCCCAAGCATTTGCTGCTCCGATACCCGCATTCGCCCCTGCAACAATATTGAAATGATGATCCTGTATATCAAACACAACCGCCGACATGCCGAGCGGCGCGCCCAGGCATTATAGCGGTCGAATTCGTAGCGCTGTTGCGCGAGTGATCCCCCCACGCGATAAAGGAATGGTTGCGGGAGCCGGTCTGTTCCGCCAGATTGGAGGCAGGCCCTTGCGCGCCTCCTGCGGCGGGGACCCGGCAGGAAGATGTCTAATCGGATGAGCGTTGACCCCGTGAGAGTGCTTCTCGTACACAACAGATACCGCACCTCGGCGCCCAGCGGAGAGGATCAGGCCGTCGCCAACGAACGGCGCATGCTGGAGGCCCACGGCGTGGAAGTATCGACCTTCGATCGCTGCAACGACGATATCGATGAGTCGTCCTGGGCGGCAAAGGGGGCGCTGGCCGTCAACACCATTTGGTCGCGGCGGTCCCGACTGGAGCTGCAGGCGCGCCTGCGCAGTGTTCGGCCGGACATCGTTCACGTGCACAATACCTTCGCGATGATATCTCCGAGCATCTATGGCGCGTGTAGAGCCGAGGGTGTGCCGGTGGTGCAAACTCTGCACAATTTCCGCTTCTTCTGCCCGGGCGGACTGTTCTTGCGCGACGGCAAGCCCTGCGAGGACTGCGTCGATCATAGTCTGCTGGAGTCGGTCAGGCACCGCTGTTATCGCAACTCGGTCGGCGCAACGGCGGCCGTGGCGTCAATGCTGGCGTTGCATCGAACGATCGGCACCTACACGCGCGACATCGATCTCTATATCACGCCGACGAAATTCGGCAGATCCAAGGCGATCAAGGCCGGTATTCCGGAAAGCAAAGTGGTTGTGAAGCCGAATTTCGTTCCGGACCCGCCGCGGCCCGGTCCTGGCGCTGGCGGATATGTGACTTATGTTGGCCGCCTCACCGAGGGAAAGGGGTCTGAGACCCTGGTGGCGGCATGGCGCCGTCTACCCTCGGTGAGGCTGAAAATCGTCGGCGATGGGGCATTCAGGAGCGGTCTCGAGGCGATTGCAAAACGCGAAGCGCTCAATATTGAGTTCGTCGGCATGCAGCCCAAGAACGTCGTGCTGGACGCGATGGCAAACGCCGAATTCCTGGTCATGCCCTCGGAGTGTTATGAGGCCTTCGGCATGGTGATCGCGGAATCCTTCGCGTGCGGGACACCAGTGCTGGCATCCAACATCGGCAGCATGGGGGAACTCGTCGAAGACGGAGTCACTGGTCGAAAATTCACGGCGGGCGATCCGGCATCGCTGGCCCACGGAGTCGAGGCCATGCTGGCGGACAAGGCGCGCTTACGCGACATGCGCGCGAATGCCCGCTCCTATTTCGACGCCCACTTGACGGAAGATCAGAATTCCTCGCAGTTGTTGCAGATCTACCAGGATGTCCTGGCCTCGGCCGGGCGGTAGCCATTGAATCCCGCCGGCATGCAGCCATCGATCTCGCCGACGATCTGCGCCGTTCTCGGTTTGGCGATGGTCGCGCGAGCCCACGCTGGGCCGCCGTTTGTGGAGACGTTTCCACCAGCCGGGCGCCAGGAGAACGTTCGTTACACCCTGCATGCGGATGCGGAGGTGACCGCCGGGGTGAAGCTCGCGGAGCTGAGGCTTCCCGGTCATTCGTACGCCGAATGGTCTCCACGGGACGTGCCCGTAACCGATCGGGGCACGTTGACCATGTGGGTGACGCCGCTATGGGATCCGAACGACACGAGTTCGCACACCTTCATGACCTTCAATTGGTCCGGAGGGGATCAAAGCTATTTCGCTTTGTCGCAGGGCTGGTGGGAGCCGCAGGGGGCACGCAAGCTGCAGGTCGTGTTGAGCAATCAGCAGTTCGTAGGGTGCGTGATGCCGTGGAGATTCGACTTCACGATGTTCCTTCCGAACATGAAAACCATGCTTGGCGTCACTTGGCAGGCGGGCAACCCGGGCGTCATCCGCCTTTTTGTCGACGGCCGAAAAGTATGCGAGCACAGGATCAATTATTCCCCGGGGCGCCGCTTGCTTGGACCGATCTATCTGGGAAGTGACCGGGGGAGTGGGGCTGAAAGCCGGGGCAGGTCATCCGAGGTCGTCATGGACCATGTCGTGCTGCTCGGCCACGTTTCGAGCGACGAGGACATGCACCGTCTATTCATTGAAGGTGGAGGTGCCGACCGGGAGAAGTGGCTTCTTGTCCTCAACCAAGCCGCTCCAAAACCAGATCCGAAGTACGAGCGGCGAATGATGCTCGATGAAGACACCCAATGGGCCGCTTCGAAGCTGGAAATTCAGCGCCGCATTGACCGAATAAAGGCGGCGGGATTCAATACCTACGCGCCATGCGTATGGGACGGGGCTTACGCGTATTTCCGAACCGCCCTGGCGCCAATCTCACCATCCATTCATGATCCAACGGACTCCGAGTACGATCCCCTGCATTACTTGATTGCGCGCGCGCATGCCGCGAACGTGGAAGTGCATCCATGGGTCGACATTGCCCGCCGCGCCGGCGGCGAGTTCCCGAGAGAGCTCTTCGACGGCGCTCCCGATCATGCCTTCAACGTACACAGCGAGGCCTTTCGCAACTTCATCGTCGGGCTGGCGAGGGACTTGGCCGCGCGCTACGACGTGGACGGAGTCAATCTGGACTATGTCCGGGCCATTGGGCCGTGTTCCTCGAATGAGTGCGTCGAAGCCTACCGGCGTATCTATAATAGGTCTCTGAGGGAAGATTGGAACCAGCAGCTTCAGGGGAACGACGTTCCCTCGATGATCGAGTGGAATCGCAAGCCGATCGGGGACATAGTTGCGAGAATTTCCTCCGCCGTGCGCGCGCTGAGACCGCGAGCCTTGTTGACCATCGATACGGTTCCGTTCGACCACGATCGTCAACATCAGGGGATGGACGAGCCGGCCTGGCTTCGTTCCGGATTGGTGGACGCACTGGTGGAAATGGCCTATGACGATCCGCTGAATATGGATTCATTGGATCAGGCAGCGCGGAGCTGGCCGGCAAGCCAGCGAATCATCGCCGTGCGCAACTACGACATATTCGGCGACTCGGTGGTCAATCGGTCCGGCATGCTCTTGGCCGATTACGTCCGATTGATACGCTCGCGATGGCCCGGATCGGGCGTGGCTCTTTATCACTACCCGCACCTGGATTCGCGCCAGAGTCTCGAGCTGCGACGCGAAGTCTTCTTGGAAGAGGCGCATGCGCAGGGAAGGCCCTGAACGATGGACGCGGCAATAGTCTATGTATCGGCCACGCTTTCGATCGTCGCGCTTGCGTTGCTCATTGCCAAACCCTTGTGGGGCGTGCTGGGAATACTCATAGTAAAACCGCTCGTCGATGCAACCTGGGCGACGCCGGTCCTGCTCGATTTCAAGCTGACCGAAATCGTGAGCACGGCGGTTCCATTGATCCTGCTTGGGAGGATGATTCTGGGCGCCGACCACCGCAGGCCATTCTCCTCCATGCCGCTCCACTGGATTTGGTTGACTTGGAGCCTCGACGTGATTGCTTTTTCGTCATTCATCCTGCTGTCGCAGGGTTGGACCGAAGGGCTCCAGGTCATGATGCGGCACTTGAACGGATTGGCGGGCTTTTACATGCTTCAGGCGTATTGTGAAGACGATCGGGATTTCCGCCGTTTCGCATGGGCTCTTGCGATTGCCGGCCTATTCCCCATAGCGACTGGCGTCATCGAAGGGGTCACCGGCGTGCATTGGCGGGTGACGCTGGGAGAGGACAACGTCGTTCGCAACATCGGCATGTACCATGATGCCATTACAATAAGATTTTACGCCCTTCAAACCATCATGGGCTTGTTTCTGATCGTGTCGCTGAGCAAACGATCGACGAGCCTAATGCTCCTCAGCCTGATGTATGGCCTCGCGGCTGCCTTCGTGCTCAAAGGCGCTTACAGCAAATCCGGCTTTATAACCCTGGGGGCATGGTTGATCCTTTGGCCGATCTTGCGGAAGGATGTAAAGACGCTGTTGGGCGTTGGGGCGGCTTTGCTGGTGGTCGCGGTCTACTACTCACAGGAGATCATGGAGTCCTTTGGGTTCGTCTTCGTCAAGGAAATCGCTGCGATCAACGGCCAGGTTGGCGTGGAGCACACATTTGCAGGCCGGTGGTACCTATGGGAGGACATGTGGAATGAATGGCTGTCGCTGGGTCCGGCAAAGCAGTTCCTGGGTGCCGGGCATATCGCGAACGGTGCGCACAACGACTATCTGCAAATTCTATTTCACGGCGGCCTCGTTGGGCTCGCGATCTATGTCACGCTGCTGCTGATCACCGCCTGGAGTATCGGGCGATTCATAGTCCGTGAGGTAAATGTGTTTTCCATGGCCGCCCTTTATGTGTTCATCATGTGGATTATCGACACCATAGGCCTCGTTCCGAGCACATATTCCGGCTATCAGTGGTTTGTTTGGGGCGTTATCGGCTTTTGCCTGCGAAGACTTCGGAACGAAAGTGCCTCGACTGAGAACCGCATAACGCTCCCCGCCCAGGGTCCGCGGTTTTCCAATCTCCTTGGCGCCTCCTGATCCCGGCATGTCCAAGAGGCGTTCACGATGATCTTGTTCTATGGCGAGGGGCGGCTGGGAAACCAGATATTCCAGTATCAGGCGTTGACCCAGGTCGCGAGGCCCGGCGAGCGCATTCTCGCGATCGGCTTGGAGAACCTGGCCGATACCCTGGAATTGAGAGGACCGAAAGTCTCGGTGTTGACGCGCAGGTGGCTTCTCAAACGCATATTCAAATACCTCATCAATCCGCTCATGCTCCGGCCGTTGGCCAGAAGCTTGCGCTTGATTGGCTATGTCTCGGAGACGCGGGATGAGGATCCCTTGCACCCGGGACCCGGCGGCTCGCTGTCCCGGAAGAGCGGCCTTCTGCGGCGATTGACGTTCGTGGATGGAGGTCATTACCAAGACTCGACGCTGTGGCGGGACATCTTCCCGTCGCCCCAGCTTCGAGTGACTGGCCGATTGAGATCGGCGGCGGCCCGGTACTTGAAATCCAGGAGTTCCCTGGGGCGCGCCGCCTTCGTGCACGTGCGTCGCGGCGATTATCTGGGATTCCAGACCTACGGACTTTCGGATCTGTCGTTGCCCGTGACCTACTACAGAACTGCGATAAAAGAACTCGAATGCCGGATCGGGCGGCGGCATCTTGCCTTCGTCACCGACGATCCCGGATGGGTGGAGGAAAATTTCCGCGACATTCCGGACAAATCCATCGCTTCATTCGATCCGGCCATGGACTTCGCGATCATGGCCGAATGCGGCGGCGGGATCCTGTCCAACAGCACGTTTTCCCTGGCCGCGGCATTCCTGCTCGATGCACCCGAGATCGTGATCGCGCCGCGCTTTTGGTTCGGGTACCGCCCCGGCAAGTGGCTTCCGCCTCGCATCGAGGTCGAACATGAGAAGCTGATTTACGTTCCGGTTCTTGGGGAGCCTCCGTCCCCGTGATCCGCGCCACCTTCATTTCGGCGGTCGATCAGGCGCTGTTGAGTGCGCTGAGTCTGGGGCTTGCGGTCCTGCTGATTCATTTCGCCAGCAAGCAGGACTATGGGTTGTATTCCCAGCTGATCAACCTGCAATCCCTGCTCAGTCCCCTGCACGCGGGCGTCTTCGTTTCTGCGTATCTGGCGCTGGCGTCCAAGATGGACGCATCGCAGCAGGCGGTATACCGCGGAGCGATGGCCCGGGCGGAAGTCGCCGTGACCATTGCGTCCACCGTTCTGGTCGCGGCAATCGGCATGGCGGTCGGCAGATTCATCAGTGCGGATATCACGCCGAATCTCTGCATTGCGTTTGCCCTCGCATTGCTTGGATTATGGTGGCGTGAATTCGTGCGGCAGACACGCTTCGTCAATTCGCGCTATGAACAGGCGTTGAACATCGATGCGACCTACTGTGTTGCGACGACGGCGGCAATTGGCGTGCTCGTCGTGTACCGCGTATCCGCGGAATCGGTGTTCTGGTGCATGGCCTTCGGTGCGCTGATCGCCGTGGCCGCTCCCTTGTTTTCGCTGGTTCGCGAGATTCCCGTCGGGATATCGACCATCCGCCGGGAAGTGGCCCTGTCGTGGAACTTGGGCCGCTGGGATGTCGTCGGATCATTCGTCACCTGGGGCTATGCGCAAAGCTACATTTATTTCGCCGCTCTGCATGGAGGATTGGACGGAGCCGCTGAGATCGCGGCGAGCAGGCTGCTGGGCAGCCCGCTGGCGCTGATGTGGGCCGCCTATTCGAACGTCTTGCGGCCGAACGCATCGAGGTTGCTTGCGGACGGGTCGCCGGCTGAGGTTCGACGGGTGGCCCGCCAATCCATTTGGCTGGTGCTGGCGCTCTCCGCCGCTTACGGACTCGTCATCTTTCAGCTCATTCCAATCCTGGAGCCGACGCTCTTTGGCGGCAAGTTCCCGATGCTCAGGCGCCTGTCGATGTGGTGGATCGCCTATTTCACGCTGACGGGGATCAGTACGGTAGCCATGGGGATCCTGCGCAGCGCATTGCAATTCCGCAGGCTCTTTCATCTCCAGGTGCTCAGCTGCATTGCCGCCGTGGCTCTGCTGACGGCGAGCTTGGCGTCGCCGAACGACGCATCGCTGGTCATCGCGATGATTCTGGGGGAGGCCGTTTCCGCGGTGCTTTTTTGGCGCAGCACCGTGGCGGCGATTGCTCAATGCACACGGTGAATGCGACATGCGTTTAGTCAGCTTGTTCCGTACGGTTCGCGAGATTGGCCTCGATGCCAGGAAGCTGCGCGCCATCGGCCAATGGCCCCGATTCGTGCGCGATCTGCGCGCGTGGAAGCGGCAGGGCGGCGCCGTGTCCGACATCTACCCGGTGCTGAGCGATTGGTCCGACCAAGCGGGCAGCGCTAGCAGCGCGTATTTTCACCAAGACATGCTGGTGGCGCGCCGGATATTCGAGGCCGAGCCGCCGCGCCACGTCGATGTGGGGAGCCGCATCGATGGATTCATCGCCCACCTGGCCGTATTCCGCGAAGTGGACGTTGTGGATATCCGCCCGTTGACGGCCTCGATTCGCAACGTGCGCTTCATACAGGCGGACTTGATGAATGTTCCTCCGGCGCTCATCTCCAGTGCGGAGTCATTGTCCTGCCTGCATGCGCTGGAGCACTTCGGGCTGGGCCGTTATGGAGATCCGATCGACCCCGAGGGGCATTTGAAGGGATTCAAATCGCTGGTAAGCATGCTGAAGCCGGGCGCTACCTTCTATATTTCGTTTCCGGTCGGCCGGCCGGCCGTGGAATTCAACGCGCATCGGGTATTCGGCTGCGAGGAGGTTCTGTCATGGCCGGGAAGCGAATTGCTGGAGATCCAAAAATTCGATTTCGTGGACGATGAGGGCGTCCTGCATGAGGCCATCCCGGTCGACCGAATCGCGCCGCACTGCGCTCAACTGAAACACGGCTGCGGGATTTACACCTTCATCAGGCGCCCTTGACGATTGATCGGCTACGGCATGGCCGTCGGGAAATGCGGGATCAGCGCGCCGCAGTTGCCGGCGTCGTGCTTCACCCCGAGGGTCGGATTCTCCTCGATGGCCGCCTCATTGACGGGCGCGCCCGGTCCCGCAAGCGGCGGAATTCGGTTCGCGTCGCTCAGTGCCATCACGCCGGCGCTGCCCCAGGCGTGCCGATACTCGCGGTCGATGTCCCGGATGACGGCGGGATTGCCGAGCTGCGTGCCGATGTGCACCATCAACGCCAGTTTCGGACCCTGGAGCGGTTGTGTGGAGCGGTCATTTCGCCACTGGTAGCTCTGCTCGACGAAGAATGGCCAGTGCCCGTTGTAGGTGTTGAGCAGTGTCGGTGCGACTCCATCCATCTTGATGAATCGCCAGTGATCTTCCGGCACCGACTCGACATTTTCGGTGGTCAGTATCCCGACTGCCCAGACGTTCCTTTGATCCAATTGCGCCAGGCAGGATCGAACGTCGCCGGTAACGGCGCCCTGGAAAACATTGTCGCCTGACTGGACGAACGGGCTGTCTCCGGAAGCGCACCGCTGATTGAGGAAAAACATCTCGTATGCCGCCTGATTGGCCGCCGTGTTCGGCCGGCGGCAGACGAAGACACGGTCATCGCTCGGTGCACGCACTCCCGGGGGTGACGTGAACCGGCCGGGCTGCCGCGTCTTGGCGGCAAGAGGATACCCTTCGGGGTTGATGATCTGTCCCCAGTCGGTGAGGGCGCCGGAAAAGACTCCGGCCAGTTGCACCCGGGACAGGCCCGGCATGCACTCTTCGGTCTCTCCGCGCGCGACGTGCGAGCCGTGGCCGGCCGCGACTCGTTCTGCGTAGTGCGGGTTGGCCGGATTGCAAGGCTGGCTCTTCGCAAATCGAGCGCTCTGCAGCGCATTGCGCAGACCGAGGCTGACGGGCACGCCGTAGATCAACGCGCTCGGGTGGTGCACCGACAAAGCCTCGAGGGCGCTGGGTCCGAGGCCGAATGGGTTCAGGAAGAACTTCGGCTCCACGTCGGACATGCCGACGTCCGGCACCTCGAAACGGGGGGTTGGATTGAGGCACTCATACTCGGTGAAACCGCTCAGGTCGCCCTGGCCCGCGTGCTTCATGCGGCTGGCCGCCGGACAGCGGTCGTCCAAATGGTCGCGGAGGTCCTCGACGTTGAGAAACTCCACGGGCGTGCGCTGTATCAGGGGTCCGACACCGCTGCCGCCGCCTGCAATGGACGATTTATGAAATGCGATCTTCTGCCCGGGGGGCAAACCGGCCAGCGACGCCTGGCTGCTCTTCATGCGGCAGAAAAACAGCCGCACATAGCGTCCCGGGGCGCGATAGACATCCAGCGAATCGGTTTCGCAGATCAGTTGCAGGAGCTGTTGCAGCGTATTGTCCTGCGCCCAGGAGCCCGCGACGTACAAATCGAGGGTGTCCCCGGGCTTGGCCTGATACTCGCCGAGCGCAAGCGCTTGGCAGCCATCGGAACCGAAGCCCAACGCGCACGACAGGGCAAGCGCTGCGAAGGCGCCGCTCCCCGGAAAATTCTTCAGTTGCACTCCCCGATGCACGTCTTGTCCATCAGGTGGGAATGTATGCTTTCCCCGGATGCGCTGTAAAGGCGCTCCTCCGGAGCGAGGGGAATGGCGGCGCCGGTGCCGAACATATCCGTCGGATCTAACAGCCCCGCTGTTTGGCGCATCTGATTCTAAGTGATCACGGCGGAATCGCCCGTTGAGCGCGCACGGGCGACGCCGAAAGACACCCTCCCCATTTGACACATTGTCGCCGTGTAACACGTCTGAAACGCATTCCACGGTGAAATAGCGCCTTCGGATCGGGAGACTGCCGGATGCTCGTCGAAAATACCCAAGCCCTGCCGCTGCCCGGGCGGGCGTGGCGCCTGCCGTTCGGGGTGGTGGCTGCGACCGCGCTTCTGGCCGTGGCCGTCATCGCGCTGTTCTGGGACGGTCTTGCTTGGATGTGGACCACCTGGATGATCACCCCGGAGTACAGCCACGGGGTGATCATTCCCTTCATCAGCGCGTTTCTGGTCTGGCAGCGCAAGGATCGCATCGAGCGTCAGCCGATGACGGGAAGCTGGGCTGGCGTGGCGCTGGTCGCGTTCGGCGGTTTGATGCTGATCGTCGGCCAGCTAGCCACCATTTTCACCGTGGTCCAGTACGCCTTCATCGTGACCATCGCCGGAATCGTGCTCAGCTTTACCGGCCGCCCGGCGTTTCGGCTCCTCGCCGTGCCGCTGCTGTTCCTCGCCTTCATGATTCCGCCCCCGTATTTCGTGCTCCATAACCTGTCGACGAAGCTGCAGCTGCTGTCCTCGAGCTTCGGCGTGTGGTTCATGCGCCTGATGGACATCAGCGTTTTCGTCGAAGGCAACGTGATCGATCTCGGCGGATACAAGCTTCAGGTGGCGGAAGCCTGCGACGGCTTGAGATATCTGTTTCCCATGATGACCCTGGGGTTTCTCTTCGCCTATTTCTACAAGGGGGCGATGTGGAAGCGGGTGTTCGTTTTCGCGTCGAGCGTCTTCATCACGATCTTCATGAACAGCTTCCGCATAGGAACCATCGGCGTGATGGTCGAGCACTGGGGCATCGGGATGGCGGAAGGGTTTCTCCACGAGTTCCAGGGATGGGCGGTCTTCATGTTCAGCGCGGCGCTGATGGTCGGAGAGATCGCCGTCCTGAACAGGATCGGCCACGAGAACGGCACGTGGCGGGAACTGTTTGGAATCGACTTTCCGCGGCCGACGCCCAAGGGCACCACGATCGCGAATCGCAGCGTTCCGCAGCCATTCTATGCGGCGGGGGCGCTGGTGCTGCTGTTCCTGGCCGTGTCATGGGTCCTGCCGCGGCCGGCCGAGACCATTCCCGCGCGCACCTCCTTCGCGTCGTTTCCGCTGCAGTTCGCGCAATGGAATGGCCGTTCGCAACCGATGGAAGGCGTGTACATCGATGCACTCAAGCTGGATGATTACCTGCTGGCAGACTTCGAAGACGGCCATGGCGCCCCGGTCAACCTCTACATGGCCTATTACAATTCGCAGCGCAAGGGCGAGGCCGTGCATTCCCCGCGCTCCTGCCTGCCGGGCGGCGGATGGCAGTTCCGCACCTTCGGGCAGCGAACCCTCGATGGCGTGAAGGTCGGCGGCGAACCGCTGCGCGTCAACCGAGCGTTGATCGAGCTCGGCAGCCAGCATCAGCTCGTCTACTACTGGTTTCAGCAGCGCGGCCGGGTGATCACCAACGAATTCGCGGTGAAATGGTACCTGTTGCAGGATTCGATACTGCGCCACCGCACCGACGGCGCCCTGGTGCGGCTGATCGTGGTGGTGCCGCCCGCGACCGACGAGGCGGACGCGGACCGGCGCCTGACGGATCTGGCCGGACGCATTGCGCCCTCACTGACGCAGTTCGTTCCGGACTAGGGCCCGCATGATCTACATCATGCCGTTTCTGCTGGCGATGGTCGTGACCATGGCGTGGGTTCCCGTCTTTCAACGATTTGCGACGAAATGGGGAATCGTCGACCGGCCCGGTGTCCGCAAGGTTCACGCCATGGCGATACCGCGCGTGGGCGGAATCGCCATGATCATCGGCGTCCTGGTCGCCGCCATCGTCGTCATCCCGCTCGCGCCCAGCGACCGGTATTTCTTGCTGGCGGTGGGTGTGCTGGCGGCCTTCGGCGCGGCGGACGATCGCTTCGATCTGGATTACCGGGTCAAGCTGGCCGGCCAGCTGATCGCGGTGTTGATCGTCGTGGTCGGCGGCGATACCCAGATCCGTTCGATCACTCTCGATGAGCGCTTGATGCTCCCGGAGTGGATCTCGATGCCGCTCACGGTGTTGTTCCTGGTGGGCATCACCAATGCCATCAACCTGGCCGACGGGCTCGATGGGCTGGCGGGCGGCACGACATTTCTCTGTCTCGGTGCGCTGGCAATGCTTGCGCACAGCAGTGGCCAGGTCGTCGGCGCGGCGCTGGCGCTCGCCTTCGCAGGCGCCATCCTCGGATTCCTGAGGTTCAATACCTTTCCAGCCAGCATCTTCATGGGCGATGCCGGCAGCCAGCTTCTGGGGTTCGCCGTCGGGGTTCTCAGTCTGCGCGCGACGCAAACCGGCACGACGGCGATCAGCGCCGCCACGCCGATATTGCTGCTGGCGCTGCCAATCCTGGACACGCTGAGCGTGATGGTGCAGCGAGTCAGCGAGGGACGCTCGCCCTTCAGTGCCGATAAGAATCACATTCACCACAAACTGCTGGCGCTCGGCTTCGACCACCACGAAGCGGTGATGGTCATCTATGCCATCCAGGCGGACCTGTTCCTGCTCGCCTACTGGCTGCGCTATGAATCCGACCTGACCATTCTGGGCGTCGTGAGCGTCTTTTTCATCGCCTCGATCTCGATCCTGCAGATCGCGGCCCGGCGGGGCTGGCGCTGGCGGGTATCGCACGAATCGAGACAAGACTCGCCGTTGACCGTCTTTTTGTCCAAGCTCCTGGAGCCGCAGCGTTTGCCGCGATGGTCATATCTCGCCGTCGCGAGCTCCGTGGGCGTCTACGCGCTCGTGATCCTGGCGCAGACCGCCCAAATGAGCGACGACGTGCAAGTCCTGCTGCTGGGCCTGCTGGCCGTGACCGGCACCTTGCTGGTCATTCTGCGAGTCAAGCCGCTCAATATCGTCGAGAAGGCCGCGCTTTACATAACGGCGGCGGTGCTCGTGTATCTCGATAGCGCCATTCTCCCCGAGCAGCCGATGCTGGCCGGCCTCAAATGGGCCGCCATTGGCGTCGCGGCGGCCGGCACGGTGCTCAGGCTCCGGCTCTCGGCCGACCGCCTTTTCGTGCTCACGCCTCTGGATCTGATCGTGCTGTTCGTGGCCCTCGTCGTGCCGAGCCTCCCCGGGACCATTCCCTTGCCGAACGGCGGCGCGGTCGGAATCGCCAAGCTGGTCATCCTGTTCTACGCCATCGAGGTGCTGGTCAGCCGGGTGGAACTCGGTGCGATCTGGCTCCGCGTCGCGGTCGCCGGGGTTCTGGCCGGGCTGGTGCTGCACCCCTTGTTGGTCTGACGCGCGGCCCGATGCGGCCGGAATCCCTCGGTCATGGGACCGTCATCTACCCTGCCTACACTTTACGGTGTTATTGCATGTTTGAGATCCTCGATATGTCAAGACCCATTGCCCGCCCGATCGTGGCCGTCATCATCGCACTGTCGGCGATGGCGTTGTGCGCGTGCGGCGGCGCGCAGGCGCGCAAGGCCAAACACCTCGAGAAAGGCCAGACCTACCTCAACGCGGGCAATTACGAAAAGGCTCGCGTGGAGTTTCAGAATGCGCTGCAGATCTCGCCGGTTGATCCGGAAGCGAGATTCGAGATCGGCGTGGTCGACGAGAAGCTGGGAAAGAACCGCGAAGCCGCTCAGTTCTATCAGGGCACGATCGACGTGAGCCCCGATCATCTCGGCGCCAGAACCCGGCTGGCCCGCCTGTACCTGTTCGCCGGAGCCCCGGACAAGGCGCTCGACTTGATCAAGTCGGGGCTCGAGAAGAACCCCGATAACTCGGAACTTTTGACCATCAGGGCGGCGGCGCGGGTGCAGCAGAAGGATCTGGACGGCGGCCGCATCGATGCCGCGCGCGCCGTGTCGCTGGACCCTTCGAACGAGGACGCGGTTTCGGCGCTCGCCGGCATCTATGTGTCCGACAAGTCCCTCGACAAGGCCCAGACTCTCCTGGAGGATTCGATCAAGCGGGTGCCTGCGACAGTGAATCTGCGCCTGTTGCTGGCGCAGGTGTACTCCGACGAGAATCGCGCGGCCGATGCGCAACGCCTGCTGATCGAACTCGTGCGCCTTCAGCCGGCCGAGAAGGCCCATAGAATCCGGCTCGCGCAATTTTACGCGCGCCATAAGCAACTCGATGATGCCGAGCGCGTGCTGCGCGATGGAGTCAAGGCAGTTCCCGATGACCGGGACATGAAGTTCTCGCTGGTGGACTTCCTGGCCGCCGAGCGCAGTCCCGAGGTCGCCGAGAAGGAGCTGCAGGGCATGATCGCCGCGGATCCGCGGGACGTCGAATTGAAGTTCGCTCTGGCGAAATTCTACGTCGCGGGCCGGCAGCCGGAGCACGCGGAAAAGATCTACCGCGAGGTCATCGATGGCGAGAAACTGGATGCCGCGGGTCTCGCCGCGCGCGATCGGCTGGCCGCCCTGCGCGCCCAGCGCAACGACGTGCAGGGTACGCGGGAGCTCATCGGCGAGGTGCTTGCCAAGAGCCCGCGCGACAATGATGCGCTGATCCTGCGCGGCGACATCGAGCTGTCGGAGAAGGATCCCAAGTCGGCGATTGCGGATCTGCGTGCCGTGCTGCGGGACCAGCCGAACTCGATCGGCGTGCTGCGCACCCTGGCGCGGGCCCATCTGGCGAATGGCGAGCCGGAGATTGCCGAGGAAACCATGCGCCGGGCGCTGGACGATGCGCCGAAGGATGCCGGCGTGCGCCTGGACCTTGCGCAGCTCCTGGCCCAGCTTGGCAAGACGGCACAGGCGAAGCCCATCCTCGACGATCTGATCAAGGAGCAACCGAACAACCTGCAGGCGCTCGATTCCCTGTTCCGGATCTGCGTGGTGATGAAGAATGTCGAGGCCGCGAAGGCCGCGGCGGAGGCCATCGTCGCGATTCAACCGAATGGGCCGGTGGGCTACCTGTATGAAGGCATTTTGGCGGAACAGACGAATCACCTCGATGAGGCGTTGCGTCTGTACGGCCGCGCGGCCGACCTGCAGCCTGATGCGCTGGAGCCGCTGCAGGCGCAGATCCGCCTGTACGTGACGTCCAAGCGGATACCGGACGCATTGAAGCGATTGGATCAGGTGACCGCGCAATCTCCCACGATCGCGCTGGCGCCCAACTTGAAGGGCGATGTGCTCCTGGGGCAGAAGAACCTGGACGGGGCGCAAGCCGCCTTCAAAACGGCGATCGAGCGGAATCCGAAATGGTTCGTTCCGTACCGGGGACTCGCCGCGGCGCAATTGGCCGCGAACGACACCGGCGCGGCACTTGCCACGCTGCGCACCGCCGACTCCAAGGTGGATCAGCGCGATCAGGTGGGCATGGAAATCGCCGCGTTGGACGAAAAGACCGGCAAGCCGGACGAGGCCATTCGCGAGTATGACGATGTGCTGCGCCGCTATCCGGAATCCGACGTGGCGGCGAACAATCTGGCGATGATGCTCGTGACTTATGGTAAGGATGCGGCGAGTCTCGATCGCGCCAAGGCGCTGGCCGCCCGCTTCGCGAACTCGTCCAATCCGCTCTATCTCGACACTTATGGGTGGGTCCTGTTCAAGCACGGCGAGGCGGCGGCGTCGGTGCCGGTTTTGCAGCGCGTCGCCAGCAAGGCGCCCGATGCCGCGGTGGTCCTTTACCACCTGGGGATGGCCCAGTCGCAGTCGGGCAGTACGGCGGAGGCGCTCGGCAACCTCACCCGTGCGGTCAATTCTGGCACCCGGTTTTCCGGTCTCGAGGAGGCCAAGGCGACTCGCGACAAACTCGCGAAGCTTTCATCCGATGCGGCCCGGACCTCTTGAGGACCGCCCCTGAGGACGCATCAGGGTAACCGAATCGTCATGACGGCCGGTTACGCTGCGACTACAAAACGCTGACAAATTGCTGGAGATGTCGATGACTCAGATGCCCGGGAAGGGAATCGCCGCGTGCCTCATGCTTTGCGCCCTGTCCGGCGCGGCGGTCGCGCAGCTCACGACCAACGTCTTGCCGGCCGAGACGCAGCTGGTCGCAACCACCACCGCCGCACTTCCGGTGCAGCAGTCCTTCACCATCGCGACTCCGGAAGATCTGGTGGTGACGTTGACCGATCTGCAATTGCCGGCCGCGATGCAATCCGCCGGAGTCGTCATCACCCAGGCCGGCGCCATCGCGGGCAGCGCGCAGCTCGCCTCCCCGGCAACCACGGCGACGGTGTCGCTCGCCTCGGCGAGCGGCAACTACACGATCTATGTCTTCGGCGTTCCGAGTTCGACGTACAACGTCGGCACGTTCACGGCCTGCGTGGCGCCGAAGGCCAGCCCTTCGAGCTGCATCCAGGATGCCTCGTTGTCGGGGAACATCACGGTACAGACCTCACCGCAGAGTTCGACGGTGTCGACCATCGATACCACGCTGAACGTCACGGCGCAGGGCGCCTACACGTTCAAATTCTCGGACCTGCAGTTCCCCGCGGCGCTGGCGGTCCAGCCGAGCTTCGCGCTCTTTCAGGGGGCGACGACCATTCAGGCGGGCATCACCTCCGGCAGCGTCATCACGCTGAATCCGGGTACCTACACGCTGCTCGGGATCGCGCAGGCGGATCCGAACGTCAAGGCGGGCCTGTACAGCCTGTCGATCACCGACCCGACCGGCGCCTCGTTTCTCAGCGTGACGGAGCCCGTGGGACAGATATCGGCGGCTGCGGCGTTCAACAATCCCGCCCAGCAATCGCTGACCCTCACCGTCACCGATTACGCCTTTCCGGCGGCGCTCGCCAGCGCGAGTGCGATCCTGACCCTGGGGGGCACCGTGGTCGGCACGGCCAGCGCGGCGGGAGGCGCGGTGAGCGTCACGGCGCCGTTCGGCACCTTGAATGTGTGGACCTATGGAAGTCCCGGCGCCTCGGTGGGAACCTTCAGCGTCGACGTTTCCGCGGGGTCCACGGACCTCTATACGACGGCGCAAGGCGTAGGTCCCTCCGGGACCACCTACGCGTATGCCTATGTCGTGCCGATCACGACGGCGGGCGCCTACCAGGCGATCGCCGGCGATCTGCAATTCCCGGCGCAGCTCGCGGGGCTCGGGTTCGCGGTGGCGCAGGGCGGCAAGATCCTGCAGCAGTCCGCCACGGCGTCGACGCTCAAATTCAACGCGGCGGCCGGGAACCTGGTGCTGCTGGCGGACGCGCAAGCCCCCACCAGCGGCGGCGCGACCACTTACGGATTGTTCGACATCAACGTCCAAGCGGCGACCGGTTCGACGGGATTGGTGTTCGACAAGACCCAGGACGTCAACAGCGCCACGGGGAGCCTGTTCAACTCGCAGGCGTTGGTCCTCACCGCCAATGCGAGCTATGACGCCACCTTGACCGATCTTAAGTTCCCGCAGAGCTTCGCGAGTTTGGGGTTGGTCGTTTCGCAGGGCGCGAACGTTCTCGGCAAGATCTTCGGCGGCGGCACGTTCTCGTTCAACGGTGCCCCCGGTACCTATCAGCTGACCTTCGTCGCGACGCCGGGCACACCGACGGCCACCGCCACCGATCCCAACCCGATTGCGCTGCCCTTCGGCCTGTACGCCAACTCCGTGGTCTACTCGCCCCCCACGGTGACCCTGACGTCCAACGTCTCGACTGCCGCCGCCGGCACCACCATCGACCTGACTTGGACCTCGACGAATGCCAGCAGTTGTGCGGCGAGCGGCGGCAACTTCACGGGCAGCCAGCAAACCAGCGGCACCAACGTTCCCATCGTTCTGGCCGCGACCACCACCTACAGCCTGTCTTGCACGGGCACGGGTGGAACCGTCAGCCAATCGGTCTCGGTTACGGCGACTCAAGGGAGTTCGGGCGGCGGCGGCCACAGCGGCGGCGGATCGATCGACTGGACCTGGTTGTCAGTGGCTTCTGGGTTGCTCGCTGCCCGACTGCGGCGCGGGCAACGCCGGACGGCCTGACCTGCGACTTGATGTCGTGAAACTGTCATGCGCCGGTCATTATCTGGCGGTCCGGGAGAGATAACCTAGCAGCTTGGGTTTCCGTCCCCAGTCGGCTGCTGTAGTGCATGGACTATCGCTGTTAAGGAGTGACTAATGATCCGTCCGAGTCGACCAATAGGGAAGTTGTTGCTGACGGTGGCCATTGCTGCCGCGGGCTCCGGATCGGCGCTAGCCTCGACGGTTACCCTGAGCTACAGCACGACTTCCAATGGAACCACCGGGACCGGGACCGTGACCACGCTGGCGGTTCCCGGGACCGATATCTACGGCAACGCATTCAATGGCTTGGGCGGAACGCCGATATCGTCGGCAAATCCGGCGGGATTTTATGACGACTATTTCATCACGATCTCCGGTGCGACCGCTGACGGTGTGACATCCAGCGTCAGCCTGTCGGACGCATCCGGCGGTCCGACGCTCCAAGTCAACGGCCTGCAGGCGATTCTGTACAACATTTCCTCTGGGACGCCCACCAGCTCTCAAGTGCCGCTTTTCGGCAACGGCAGTTACACCGCTGTTGAAACCGGAACTCAGTCGAACGTTACGGTGGGTGCGGGAGAGGTGGTATCGACGTCCGTGCTGGGAAGCATCATGTTGAACCCCGGCACCTACGCCTTGGAGATACAGGGCACGATCGCCTCCGGTGCGGTCGGGGGAAGCTATTCTGGAAACCTGAACTTGAGTTCACCGGTCCCCCTGCCCGCCACCTTGCCGCTGCTCCTCTCTGGTTTGGGTGGTTTGGCGATTTGGAGCCGCCGCCGGGTCAGCCGACGAGGATTCTCTGCAATAGTTTGAGAAAGTTGACGGGTTCGCGTCGCGGCAGCACGTAGTGCCGCAGCACATGGTCCGCGATGTACATCAGCGCGATGAGCCCGAGCGTTGCGAAATTGACGAAAATCGACCAAACGCGCAGCGAGGCGGCGAAGAAGAGGATCGCGACCGCCGCCGCGATGAGAAAATAGAAAATGGCCCATGCCAGGGTCGCGCGACGGGTATACGTGATCTCGACCGGCGCCAGTGGGCCATGCAGTTCCACGGCCAGCCGAGTGCACAGGGGCAGGCGGCCTGAACCCAAGGTTCGAGCGAAACTCAGCGCAACCAACGCGTATGCGCCGCATTGCTGGACCAAGTCGCCCCATTCGTAATTGTTCTCGAACGCCGCCCAGTGGCGATAGATGAATACGCCCGCAATGGCCGTGGCAGCCGCGGCGATCAGCCGGCCTGCCCAACGCCACGTTAATACGGCGCCAATGAGCAACACCGGCCCCACCGACAGCGCCGCTCCCAAGCCCTTGGCGTTGGGTGTGGAATTGCTGTAGTGAGATAACGCCGCATAGCCCACCAGAACCGCTGCGAGCGCGGACAGTTGAAGTGGGCTGAGGTGTAAAGCGGCTGGCGGGCTCGCTGCCTCCTTGGAAGGCTCCCCATCGGCAGAGGCACCGAGCTGCGGTCCCGGCAGCGAATCATGCCGCATCCTTGGAAATACTCCCATGCCGCCGATCTTCTTGGATTGGCGATCTTCTTCGATTAGCGTTACGTTTAAGTTTAAGCGGCGCTCATCAAACCCTTCAGCTTGTTGATGGCGTTGCTCTCGACCTGACGCACGCGCTCTGCCGAGATGCCGTATTCGTCGGCGAGTTCGTGCAGCGTCGCCTTGTCGTCGGTCATCCAGCGCCGCTGCAAAATATGGCGGCTGCGTTCGTCGAGCTTCTCCATCGCGATGCTGAGCCGGTCGCTGGAATCCTCTTCCCATTCCTCGCGTTCCACCTCGATGGCCGGATCGGCATTGCTGGCGGGCAGATACATGGCCGGTGAATAGGTCGTATCCTCGTCGTTCTCCGGCGTCGGATCGAAGGACATGTCGCGCGCGGAAAGGCGCTGCTCCATCTCCCGGACATCGCTCACCTCGACCCCGAGATCGCGAGCCACCGCCTTGGTCTCCTCGTCCGACAGCCAGGCGAGATTCTTCTTCATCTTGCGCAGGTTGAAGAAGAGCTTACGCTGCGATTTCGTGGTGGCGACCTTCACCAGCCGCCAGTTGCGCAGAACATACTCGTGAATCTCCGCGCGGATCCAGTGGACGGCGAACGACACCAGCCGCACGCCGACGTTCGGATCGAAACGCTTGACGGCCTTCATGAGGCCCACATTGCCTTCCTGCACCAGATCGCCCATGGGCAGCCCATAGCCCAGGTACCCGCGGGCGATGTGCACGACGAACCGCAGGTGCGACAGCACCAACTGACGTGCGGCGTCCAAGTCGGCCGCGCTGCGAAACCGGGTTGCGAGAGCGACCTCATCGTCCTTCGTCAGAACCGGGATCTGCGATACGCGATCGATATAGGCATCCAGGCTCCCGACGGGGCCTGCAAAGACCAATCCAGTCTGTTTGGCAACCAAGGCAGTCATTAGCTTTAAGTCCTCCGCTCCAAATCTTAGGTGCAATGATAGCACTCCTGAGGTTTGAGTGCTAATTCCGCCAGGAGTTCCGGGAATAAAAAGAGCTTACTTTCAATCACTTGCGCCGCAATTACGTGGGCTCGATCCCGCGGATATGCCGGGTCGCCGCGAGCCAGGAACCCAGCCAACTGAGGGCTACGGACCCCCCCAGCACCGCCATGCCCTGAGCGAAACGCAGGCCCCGCAAATGAAACTGGCTGCCGTATAGCGATGCGAGGTGATCGATCGGCCCGGACATCAATGCGACGGCCAAAGCCACCAGCCCCCACGCCATGACCCCCCCTCCAAGCCCGTACCAGACAGCGCTATAAAGGAACGGCCGGCGAGCGAAGCCATCGGTGGCACCCACCAGCTTCATGACCTCGATCTCGGCCCGCCGGTTCAAAATATCCAGTCGAATGGTATTGCCGACGACGAGAATCACCCCCACGCCCAACAGGCCCGCGGTCAACCACACGATACGCCGCAATATGTCCAATAGGGCATACAGGCGATTCACCCAGTCGGTGTCGATCTGGACGGTTTGCACGTCGGCCAGGCTCGCCACGGCTTGCTTGAGGGTCAGAGTCCCGTCCGGCGTGCTCGCGCTCAAGGCGGGTGTCACCACCAGCGTGTCCGGCAAGGGATTGTCGGACAGCGCATCGAGGGCGGCTCCGAAGCCCGAGGCCGCGCGAAACTGCGCCAGGGCCTCCTCGGCGGTGATGATCCGGACCGCCGCCACATCGGGCCGCGCCCGCAGCTGCTTGGCCAGCGCCGGCGCGCGGGAGGAAGCGGCCTTCTTGTCCAGATAAACCGATATATCGAAAGCCTGGTTCCAGTTCGCGGTCGCGGCATCGCTGTTCTGCAGGAACACATCCAGAAGCAGGGGCAGGGCGAGCGCCACCCCGATCACCGCCATGGTCGATACGGCGCCGACGGGATGCTGCACGATGCGCCCCAGCGAGCCCACCAGGGTCTGGGCGTGCCGCGCGAGCCAGGCTTCGAGCTTCATCGCGCCTCTCCGGCGCCGCCGGCGGGTGGGACGACGCGGCCGTCGGCCAGGAAAATGCGGCGCGCCGCAAAGCGGTCGATCAGGTGCACATCGTGCGTCGCGATCACAACGGTGACGCCGACGTCGTTGAATCGCTTGAACAGCTGCATGGTCTCGAGCGCCAGATCCGGATCGAGATTGCCGGTGGGCTCATCCGCAATCAGCAGCTGAGGCTTGCCCACCACCGCCCGCGCGATGCCGACGCGCTGCTGTTCGCCGGTCGACAGCTCGAGCGGCCGGCTCTTCTCCTTCCCGAGCAGGCCCACCTGATCGAGCGCGGCACGGACGCGCTTGTCGACCTCCCGCTTAGGGTAGCCGGCAATGATGAGGGGCAGCGCCACATTGTCGCCCACGGGCCGGTCGTGCAGCAGCTTATGATCTTGAAAGACCATGCCGAGCTGGCGGCGAAACTGCGGAATACCGCGCGGTTTGATGCCCGAGGTATTCTGATTGCCGACGAAAACCTGCCCGCGGGTGGGGCGCTCGATGAGCGCAATCAGCTTCAGGATGCTGCTCTTCCCGGCGCCTGAATGTCCGGTCAAGAAGGCCATCTCGCCGTCCCCGATGCTGAACGACAAACCCGACAGCGCCTCGCGGCCGTTGGCGTAGCGCTTGTAGACCTGATCGAAACGGATCATCGCGGGCGCAGTTCGGGGACGGGGGCGGCCCCGCCTGCGCCGGCCGCAACCGGGTCTTCGGAATCCATCTTCAGCAGGGCGGTGACAAAGTCCGACGCGTTGAACACGCCGAAATCCTCGCTCTGCTCGCCCACTCCCACGAATCGTATCGGGATGTTGAGCTTCTGGGCGATCGCGAGCACGACGCCGCCCTTCGCGGTGCCGTCCAGCTTGGTGATGACGATGCCGGTCACCCCCAGGCCCTTGTTGAACTCCTCGGCCTGGCTGACCGCGTTCTGGCCGATGGTCCCGTCCAAGACCAGCAGCACTTCGTGGGGTGCCGCCGGATCCAGCCGCCCGAGCACCCGTTTGACCTTCTTGAGCTCGTCCATCAAGTGCGTCTGGGTATGGAGGCGTCCCGCCGTGTCAGCGATCAACACGTCGATATTGCGAGACTTGGCGGCCTGCAAGCCGTCGTAGATGACCGCGGCCGGTTCCGCGCCGGCCTTCTGCGCCACGATGGGCACGTGATTGCGCTCGGCCCAGACTTCGAGCTGTTCGCGCGCCGCGGCGCGAAACGTATCGCCGGCGGCCAGCATCACGGTGCGTCCCTCCGCCAGGAGCCGGCGCGCCAGCTTGCCAATGGTGGTGGTCTTGCCGGCTCCGTTGATGCCGACCATGAGGATCACGAAGGGCTTGATCCGCGAATCGATGGCAAGCGGCTTCTCCACGGGCTGCAAAATGCCGAGCATCGCGGCGTGCAGCGCCCCGAGCAGGGCGTTCACGTCGTTCAATTCCTTGCGGGCGACGCGCCGGCGCAGGTCGTCGAGAATGCGCGCCGTCGCTTCGGCGCCCACATCGGCGGTGATCAGCCGGGTTTCCAGGTCGTCCAGGATCTGCGCGTCGATCTTGCGGCCCGGCAGCAAGTCCTTGACGTCGGTGGTGAGCCACGCGGGCCCGGTGTTCAATTTGGCGCGCAGGCGCTTGAAAAAGCCGCGCACTCCCGGCTTGTCGGGTTCGTTCGTCATGGAGGCGAGATGTTAACAGAGCGACCGGAGGTCTTCGTCGGGTCGAGCGCGCGGATCCGTGAACCGGAGGGGGATCCATGGTTCTTGGCGTATGATCGGAAGCTGCGGGGTTGGCTTCGGAGGGTGTATGGGTCGCTTACTGGTATGTTTATGGGCGGGTGTCGTGCTTGCGGGTTGCGCCACGCACCACCCGGATGCCGCCGCGCCGGCGAAGTGTTACACGGAGCCCGGATGGCTCGATTCCAGCAACGGGTGCTCGGCGCGCGCCGGGTTTCCGGATTGTTATCTGGTGTGTCCGTCGGAGAACTACCGGAAGAAACTTTGAGATCGATGGATCGGGACGTGCCTCCCGGGCGGCGGCCCGCGGATAGCGGCAATTCCGTGCGGATCATCGCCGGCGTGTGGCGCGGCCGGCGCGTGCAATTCCCCGATCTGCCCGGGCTTAGGCCGACCCCCGACCGGGTGCGGGAGACCTTGTTCAACTGGTTGCAGCCTGCCCTCGCCGGAGCCCGCTGTCTGGACCTGTTCGCGGGCTCCGGGGTGCTGGGGCTCGAAGCCTTATCCCGGGGGGCGCAGGCCCTGGTATTCGTCGAGCAGGCTCAGGCGGCCGCCCGGTCGCTCGTCAGGGAACTCGAGCGCCTCGGCGGCAGCGCGCGGGCCACGGTGGTCGAGATGGGCGCGGCGCGCTTTCTGCGCGCCGGGGCGGCAGGCTACGGAGGCCCTTTCGACGTCGCCTTTTTGGACCCGCCATTCCATGGGGATGCACTGGCGGAATTCATTCCGCTGCTGGATGCCGGGGGCTGGGTCAAGGCGGGCGGCCTGGTCTACCTCGAAAGCGAGAAATCGGCCGGCGCGCCCAGGCTGCCGCCGCACTGGGAACTGCTCAAATCGAAGTCCGCGGGCGAGGTAGGGTATCATCTGGCCCGCGTCAATGAGCGCGCTAGCGGGTGAATGAGCCAGGCGATGAATAAACGAGCGGCCGTGTACCCCGGTACTTTCGACCCGATCACCAACGGTCATCACGATCTGGTGCGCCGCGCCGCCAGCATCTTCGACCGCGTGGTCGTGGCGATCGCGGCCAACCCCAACAAGGCGCCGATGTTCACGCTGGAAGAGCGCGTCGACATGGCCAGCCGCGTGCTGGCCGACGTGAAGAATGTGGAAGTGAAGGGGTACTCGGGCCTGACCGTGGATTTCGCCCGGCAGAACGGCCTGTCCGTGGTGGTGCGCGGATTGCGCGCCGTCTCCGACTTCGAGTTCGAATTTCAGTTGGCTAACATGAGCCGGCATCTCGAGCCCGAGATCGAATCGGTTTTCATGACGCCCCAGGAACAATACACGTTCATATCGTCCACCTTGGTGCGCGAGATCGCCGTCCTGGGAGGCAACGTCTCCGAATTCGTTCACCCGATCGTCGAGATCGAGCTGAAGCGGCACCGCAAGCTTTGAAGTTGCCCGGCGCAGCGCAAGCCCGCGGCGCAGCGGGATACCTCCCCATCCCGCGCATGCGCCGCGGATCGAGCATCGTCTCCTGCCTCCTCGCGCTGCTCTGGCTGTCGGCGTGGGCGCCCGTGGTACGGGCGGACGCCGCTGCACCGCCGGCGGCGCTCGAACGGAGCGCGCCGCCGCGGCCGGCGGCCGCGCACCAGGCCGGCATCGCGAGCGCCTATCCGCTCGCCAGCGAAGCGGGCCGGGAAGTGCTCGCCAAGGGCGGCAACGCTTTCGACGCGGCCGTCGCCGTGTCGGCGGCGCTCGCCGTGGTCGAACCCACGAGCTCGGGTCTGGGGGGCGGCGGGTTCTACCTCCTGCATCGCGCCCGGGACGGCATGGAAACCATGGTCGATGCCCGTGAAAAGGCCCCCGGCGCCGCCACGCGCGACATGTTTCTCGATCCATCGGGCAATCCGCTTCCTCATGCGTCCACCGCGGGACCGCTGTCCGCCGCCATTCCCGGCGAACCGGCGGCCTTCGAGTACCTGGCGCGCAAGTACGGCAAGCTGCCCTTGAAGGTGAGCCTGCAGCCGGCGATCCGCTTGGCGCGCAACGGGTTCCCTCTGTACGCGCGCCTCCAGGGCGCCATTCGCTACAAGCGCGAGCAGCTCGCGCAATCGGCGGAGACGGCGCGGATTTTCCTCACCGCCGACGGAGCGGTGCCGGAGATCGGCGCGCTCATCCGGCAGCCCGATCTGGCGAAAACGCTCGAAGCCATCGCCGATCGAGGCGCTCACGGGTTCTACGCGGGAGCGGTCGCGGACGCGATGGTGAGCGGGGTGCGCGCCGCGGGCGGGATCTGGACCCTGGCGGATCTCGCCGCCTACCAGGTGATCGAGCGCAAGCCGCTGGTGGGGGAATACCACGGCGCGCGCATCGTGTCGGCGTCGCCGCCCTCCTCGGGCGGCATTGCCGTGGTGGATGCCCTCAACATTCTCTCGGGGTACGACCTGGGCTCCTACGATGCGGCCACGCGCAAGCACCTCATCGTCGAGGCCATGCGGCGCGCCTATCGTGATCGCGCGGTCTATCTCGGGGATCCGGATTTCGTGCACGTGCCGCTGGCGCAGCTCACGAGTGCGGATTACGCGGCGGGGCAGCGCTCGGGCATTCGCACCGACCGGGCCACGCCGAGCGACCTCCTGCCGGGCGTGGAGTCCGAGCCTGAAGGCCTGCATACCACGCACATCTCCATCCTGGATGCGGACGGCAACATGGTGGCGGCGACGTTCTCCATCAACCTGTTCTTCGGGTCGGGATGCCTGCCGCCCGGGACCGGCGTGCTGCTCAACGACACCATGGACGACTTCTCGATCAAGCCGGGCACGCCGAATAGCTTCGGGCTGGTGGGCAACTCCGCCAATGCGATCGCGCCCAACAAGAGGAGCCTCTCCAGCATGGCGCCGACCTTCGTCGAGACCGCGAAGGGCGCCATGATCATCGGCACGCCGGGCGGCAGCTACATCATCAGCATGGTGCTGCTCGGGACCATCGATTACATGAACGGCATGGCCGCGGCCGACATCGTCAAGGATCCGCGCTATCACCACCAGTATCTGCCCGACGCGATCGACTACGAGAAGGGCGCCCTCACGGAAGCGGAGATCGCCCGGCTGTCCGCCATGGGCCACAAGCTCGAGGAGAGCAGCCGCCTCTGGGGCAACATGGAAGTCATCACCTGGGATTACGCGAGCGGGAAGGTGCAGGCCGCCTCGGATCCGCGCGGCGAGGGCGAAGGGCTGGTGTACTAGACCGCGCACCGGTGCGCTGGCAGACCGCGCACCAATAAGTCGATCGCTGGCCCTGTGCGAATTGCTTCACGGGCGTCTGGCAGACGCGGCAGGGGAGACCCGCCCGCTCGTACACGTAGAGCTGCTGGCCGAAATACCCCGGTGCCCCGTCGGCGTTCACATAGTCCCGCAGCGTCGTGCCGCCGATCTCGATGGCCTCGCCGAGCACGTCCTTGATGGCTTGGCAGAGCGCGGCGGCCTGCGCACGGGTGAGGCTGCGCGCCGCCGTGCGCGGCGGGATGCGCGCGCGGAACAACGATTCGCTCGCATAGATGTTGCCCACGCCGACGACCACCTGTGAGTTCATGATGAACTGCTTGATGGCGACGGCGCGTTTCCGGGTGGCGCGGTACAGGTAATGCGCGTCGAAGGTGCCGCTCAAGGGTTCGGGCGCGAGCATCGCCAGGAGCTTGTGCTCGAGCGGATCGGCCTGCGTCCACAGCGCGCTGCCGAAGCGCCGAGGATCGTGAAATCGCAGCGCCTTGCCCGAGTCCAGACGCAGGTCCCAATGATCGTGCGCCTTGGGGGGCGCGTCGGCGTCGACGATGCGCAGGCTCCCGGACATGCCGAGGTGCACGATGAGGGTGCCGGATTCGAAGGCGAGCAGGAGGTACTTCGCGCGGCGCCCGACGCCGCGCACGGTTCGATGCCGGATCGCCGCTTCGAAATGCTTTTCGATGGGCCAGCGCAGGCGCCGGTCGCGTACGATGACGTCGACGACGCAGCGTCCAATGAGCGCCGGTTCGATGCCGCGGCGCGTCGTCTCTACTTCAGGAAGCTCGGGGATCGGGGATGCCGCCCGGGAAAATTCGAGATCTACTTGATCTTCGATTCTTTGTACGGAACGTGCTTGCGCGCCACCGGATCGAACTTCATGGTCTCCATCTTGTCCGGATGGAGCCGCTTGTTCTTCGTGGTGGTGTAGTAGTGACCGGTACCCGCCGACGACACCAGCTTGATCTTATCGCGCATGGGAAATGCTCCTTAAACCTTGACGCCTTGGGCGCGCAGATCCGCCACCACCACGTCCACGCCGCGCTTCTCGATGGTGCGCAGGCCGCGAGTCGTCACCCGCAGGCTGACGAAGCGCCGCTCGGTCTCCAGCCAGAACCGGTGGGTGTGCAGATTCGGCAGGAATCGGCGCCGCTTGCGATTGTTGGCGTGGGAAACCGTATTTCCCGTCTTGGGACCCTTTCCCGTAACCTGGCAGACTCGCGACATGGCGTAAACCTTTGGACTTGAACGAAAGAGGACAGCCGCGCTTTATACCAGGGTGCCCGGGCGCAGGCAACGAGGAGGGGCCGAATTGCGCGCCTCGCGCGGCCCGCGCCGCGGGCTCCAGGCTAGGTTTGAGACAATAATTTATATAATTCAATGAGTTGTGCGCCGGCAGGCCGGCGCAGGGGGGAAGACATGCGAACAACGATGGTGTGGCGGTTCCTGGCAGCGGCCGCGGTACTGGCGATCGCGGCGGTGCTTCCGCACCCGGCGCAGGCGGCTGCTCCCGGATGCGGCCAGGCGCAGGTCGAGCGATTGCTGGGCGCTGCCCCGCCGCCGGGCCCCACCGCCTATGTCATCCATGCGCGCCAAGAGATCACGCCCTTCTATCAATGGGAGAGCAACGACGGTTATTGCGGGGAGACCTCGCTCATCTCCTCGGGAATGATCCACGGCCAGTGGATGAGCCAGTACAACGCCCGCCTGGTGTGCGGCGCGTTCTTCGGCCCCGAATCCGAGGGCGGCGCCAGCCTGCTGCAGGCCGGCAATCCCGTGCGCAAGGAGCCCAATTACAACGCGCAGCTGTTGATCGAGAGTCCCGGCACGGGCGTCTCCGGGGACTACGACTTCGCGCACGCAGCGCTGTGCGGCGCGAATTCGCGATTGCTCACGCTCACCTATCCCTATCAAACGGGATACGTGAGCGCCAATGTCGGGATGTCCGGCTACCAGGACTACATGCGCTGGATCAAGGCGCAGGTCCTGGCCGGCAACCAGGTCACGGTCGCCGTCTTGTTCAACGGCGGAACCGACCCTCAGTACGACCACGAAGTCTCAGTGCTCAAAATCGGGACGAATCATTCCCCGCAGGACGCTGAGGTTTACGATGACGACGTCCTGTATTTCGAGGACCACGGCGCCTATACGCTGACCCACCGCGACGGAATCTGGGACTTCGCCTGGAACCCTTCAGTGCCCCCGGGTGCGGGCGCCGACACGGTCGGCTGCACGCCTTACGTGTTCGCCTACCGCTTCGATACGCTGCCGCACACGCGCGCCGGCGCGAATGCGGCGGGCGCGCCGGGCTACTCCATCCTGATCCCGGAGGATCGCCCCGTCGATACGGGGAGCGGCAACTCGGCCAAGGACGGCAACTCGACGGCCCGCATCCCGAGCTCGCATAACTATGCGTTCGCGGTGGCGGGTCCCCTGGACGAGGATGCGGAAGCGCGGCCCGTGGTCCTGCGCATCGTGCGTACGCGCTCGCTGCGCGACGGCGAGTGGCGGAACGATCCCTGGGACGATCAATCGGATCCCCCTGCCGGCAACAACTACGAGACGCCCTACATCGGCGGTCCGCTCGGTACCTGCAACGAGGGCGACTGCGTCAGCAACGTGCAGCCGCCCGCCATGCTCATGGACCTCGAGGCCACGGTGTCCGATTTGCGCGCAGACACGCAATACAACCTGTACGAGTACGACCTGCCGACGCTGACCGGCGCGGACACCGGCGCGGCGGCGGCGCTGCCCGTGCCGACGGCGGCGTTCAACCGGAATCGCGGCATGGCGACCTCGGTCACGCGGTTCACGGCCGCCGGCAGCACGTTCTCGCTGGCGCTCCCGGATATCCCGTCGGATCGAATCATCGTCTTTCGCGCGGTGCCGGCTTCGGCGCCGTAGCGGCCCGCGCCGGAACTTCCATGGCTGCCAGCCCATTCGTGGGGGCGTCCCTCCCGTTGCATCAGGAGCAGTAGTCAATGCTCTCTGTAATGGAGCACTACGAAAGCCATCTCGCGCCCGTCTACGTTTGGATGGCGGGTGGAATCGACTCCGCCATCACGCGGGGTCACGCCGAGGTGGACGCGGTCTGCTCGCGTCCGTTGGGGGCGAAGTTGGCCGTTGATCTTGGTGCTGGGTTTGGCATGCACGCGATTCCCCTGGCAAATCTCGGCTATTCTGTTTTGGCAATTGACAGTTCCGGCACGCTTTTGGACATCCTCGACAGTCACGTCGGCGATCGATCGATCAAGACCATCAGGGATGACCTGCTGTTGTTCAAACGGCACCTCGATGGGCCGGCCGCATTGATCGTGTGCATGGGAGATACACTTACGCATCTGACGGACCGGGAGTCGGTGCAGGGTCTATTTGGCGATATCGCCGAGTCTCTTGAGGACGGCGGTACATTCATTGTCGCGTTCCGCAACTACGCCTCAGCGCTG